>DSTMR04002__coassemble_600_pt1 | contig 80850 bp, 52 predicted proteins | sample DSTMR04002__metabat2_high_PE_019 | metagenome-assembled genome bin DSTMR04002
ACTCAGTCCCAGATTGCCTAGCTAATAAAGTGTCCAACTTTTGGGGTTCACTTCATCAGTCTGTGTCAAGATTAGAGGAAATTAAGTGATCTTAGGTGTTTTAATGTGTAGGATTGAATTGTAATATGAGATGTAACTACCTCATCTCAAAGATAATGAAATCAGCATTGGAATTCAATTCTTTTTAGGCTCAAATTATTTGCGTCAAAAACTGATTCTTTTTTCTTGATTCAAATGACAATTGCGTTATAACGAAGGTGTAAGGAATCTTAATTCCGAAATTGGAAGAAGGCGAGTAGTTATGGCTAAGACTTTAAGTAAGGAAGAGCGGAAAGAACTTGCTCGGAAAGCAATGGAAGCTCGTGCTAAGGAACCAGCCAAGAAACAAGGAGCCGGGTTCGCACAATTGGATGCTGACGCCAAGAAGTTACAAAATAAGAATTTGAAAATTGAATATTTAATAGGCAGATCTCTAAAGGAGGTCTGTTTTTTTAATTAAAATCGATTTATAATACATAAAATAGTTTATTAATTAAAGAAAGAATATTATGAAGAACGCATTTATAATTGAAGATTTATCAAGTTTAAACAGTATTTCAATGAATGTTGCCGGACCGATCGTTGCAAGTTATGGCTTGCGTACATTGCAGATCCCGGTACAAAATTTCATTACCCAAACTGAAATGGAGGAGGCAATTCAAACTAATTACTCCGCTGAATGGTTAAAAGCAATGTTTGAAACCGCCCATCATCAGTTTAAGAATACCGAAAATATTGGGTTGATCGGCTATCTAGGAAAGACGGAAATTATTGATTTGATTGCGAAAAGCGCATTAATAAATGATTTTCGATTATTGTTAGTTGATCCGGTGATGGCTGATAATGGGCATTATTACCCATTGTTGGATGCAACCTATTGTCAGCAATTAAAACGACTATTGCCGTTTGCCGACGTGGTTACGCCAAATGTAACTGAATTGGCGTTTTTGACAGAAAATCAATATTCACCTTCATTTTCAGAGGATCAAATTACAACAATGGTCAGTCAACTGCGCTCTCTTTTGAAAAAGGATGCAACGGTGGTGGTAACCGGAATCGAAACGCAAGGTCAAGTTGGCTGTTATTGGGACGATGGCGTTTCATGTGGAACAAATTATTTGCGCAAAGTTGATGGTCATTTTTATGGAACGGGAGATGCGTTTGCAGCAGCTTTGCTTGGTGAGCTTAGTGAACATGCCCAGTTGAGCGATTGTTTGCTGCAAATCATGAAGCGAATTCGAGCAAGCATTCATAATACCCTTTTAAATGAAAATGATTTAAAATCAGGAGTAGATATTACGCCATTGCTTCGGCGAAATGATTAATTGCTTTAAGGAGGATCATCATGATTGATTTAGCAGATATCAAGGAAAATTTGTCAGATGTATTAACTGATTATTTTAATAATGAAAAGTTTGATTTGAAACCTGGATCATTGTTTGTTGTTGGATGCAGTACAAGTATGATTCGGGGCGAATGGATGGGAACCGATTCTGCATTATCAATTGGAAAAGCTGTTTATGAAACTTTGCAAGCATTCTTAAAACCCCGGAAAATCGATTTAGCAATTCAAGGTTGCGAACACATCAACCGGGCATTATTAATGGAACGGGAAGTTGCTGAAAAGCACAACTTTGAAATTGTTTCAGTTTGCCCATCAATGCATGCGGGTGGCGGTACCCAAGTTGCAGCTTATGAAGAAATGAATGATCCGGTTGAAGTTGAACACATCGTTGCTGATGGTGGAATTGACATCGGGGGAACTGATATCGGAATGCACGTTAAATTTGTTCAGGTTCCGGTGCGGTTAAAGCACCACACAATTGGGGCAGCCAACGTTACCGGTTTATACACCCGACCGAAATTGATCGGTGGGCAACGTGCATTATATACATTTTCGGACAAGAACAAGATTGATACATGGGATAATTTAAATGAAAAGTAATAAATTAAAATTAATGACCGTGACCGCCTTATTGACGGCATTAAATATTGTAATTAGCCGAATTTTGATTATTCCGATTCCATTTACCCATGGAAATATTAATTTGTGCGATGCAGGGATTTTTATCGTTGCAATGTTATACGGACCGTGGCCGGGATTATTTGCCGGTGCCGTGTCAGGATTCCTATTGGATTTGATTTCGGGATATAGTCAGTATATGTTTTTCTCATTAATTGTGCATGGACTTGAAGGATTGATCGTTGGTTTCCTATTCCAGCGTCTGCATGCGGCAAAGTCAAAAATGAAGCAGATTGGAATCATGCTTGTTGGAACGATCATCATGGTTGCCGGATATTTCTGCTCGGATTCAATTTTATACAACGTTCAAACTGGCTTGGTTGGAATTCCAATGAACTGCATTCAAGGCGTTGTCGGATTGATCGTTGCGTTGTTATTGACACCGCAGTTGCGGAAGATAATTAAATACTAAGAAGATTAACGGAGGTTGCAATGCTTATTGCAGCCTTTTTAGTTTAATCATTTCAATTTGGTACGTACCTTTAATCGAATTGATTATTATATTTTTTTGTAATAGAATAAATGCAACCATAAAATTATTGGAGATGAAAGAGTTATGAGTAAGAAATTGGAAAATAAAGTTGCCATTGTTACGGCGGCAAGTCGCGGCATCGGTCTTGAAATTACACATAAGTTAGTTGAAGAAGGCGCAACGGTTTACATGGCAGTCCGGGATAGTGAAAAGAACCGGAAGTTAACGGAAGAATTAAACGCTGAAAATAAACAATACCAATCAGTCTTTTATGATGCATTTGACTATCCTTCATATAAGGAAGCCGTTAAAAACGTTGTTGCAGATGCCGGTCGGTTGGATATTTTAGTGAATAATTTTGGCTGGACTGATGTCAAAGCAGATACAACGTTAACGGATGGCGATTCGGATGCATTTAAGAAGATCGTTGATGTTAACATCATGAGTACGTATTACATGTCAAAATATGCGGTTCAACAAATGAAGACGCAAAAGACGGGTGGCAACATTGTTAATATTTCATCTGTTGCCGGGAATACCCCTGATATTGCCCGCTTAGCTTACGGGGTTTCAAAGGCCGCAATCAATTCATTGACCCAACAAACAGCGGTTGAATACGCCCGCGATAACATCCGCGTAAATGCTATTTTACCAGGATTAGTTGCAACCGATGGGGCATTGGACAACATGTCAGATACATTCTTAGATACATTCTTGAAGCATGTACCGTTGAACCGGATTGCTAAACCGCGGGACATTGCAAATGCAGTTGCGTTCTTATTAAGCGATGAAGCCAGTTTTATTACCGGTGAATTGATTCCGGTTGCTGGCGGCTTTGGCTTGCCAACTCCAATTTATGGTGACTTCCAAGGAATGCAACACCAATCACAAACAAAATAACTGATTAGGGTTGACTATCAGCTGAGCTTTTGAGGCTCAGCTGTTTTTTTGACCTTTATTAAAATAATGTTCGTGTTAATTGACTTATAACTAAAGATGATAATTATAAGTTAATTAATAATTAAATAATTGGTTTTTATTTCAAATAATATTCGTATTTTTATTGACGGTTATTACTTAAAATTGGTAAACTTACATCGTAATCATTGATTTAGGAGAAACAAGGAGATTTTTATATGTCATCGATTGTAATTATGGGAAGCCAATGGGGCGATGAAGGAAAAGGAAAAATGACCGATTGGCTGGCACAAAAGGCGGATATGATCGTCCGTTATCAGGGCGGAAACAATGCCGGCCATACAATTGCATTTAATGGAAAAACGTATAAATTGCAATTGATCCCATCTGGAATTTTTGAACCGCAAAAAATCAATGTGATTGGGAACGGTGTGGTTGTTAACCCGAAAGCTCTTTTAAGTGAATTACAGATGCTTAAGGACGCCGGAGTGACGCCATCAAACCTTAAAATTTCAAGTCGGGCTCATTTGATTTTGCCATATCATATTCAACTTGATATTGCCCAGGAAAAGCAACGGGGTGATCAAAAGGTTGGAACGACTCACAATGGAATTGGCCCGGCATACATGGATAAGGCCGCTCGAATTGGGATTCGGATGTGCGATTTGCTTGAAAAGGATACCTTTGCGACAAAATTGAAAGAAAATCTAGCACAGAAGAATGCGCTTTTTGAAAAGATCTATGATGAAAAGCCATTTGATTTTGATTCATTATTTGATGAATATTACGAATATGGTCAACAGCTAAAAGACTACGTTACGGATACGTCAGTTCTCGTAAACGAAGCAATCAGTGCGGGCAAGAATGTCTTATTTGAAGGTGCTCAAGGCATCATGCTTGATTTGGATCACGGCACATATCCGTATGTAACATCTTCAAATCCGGTTGTTGGCGGCGCGCTTGCCGGAGCCGGGGTTGGCCCCCAATCACTTACCAAGATGGTCGGAGTTTGCAAGGCATATTCAACCCGGGTCGGTGAAGGACCATTTCCAACTGAATTAACAAACGAAACGGGCGATTGGATTCGGGAAAAGGCCCATGAATACGGAACAGTGACGGGCCGACCACGCCGAATCGGCTGGTTTGATGCGGTTGCAATGCGCCACGCTAAACGGGTTTCCGGAATGAATTGTCTGAGTTTGAATCTGTTAGACATCTTTACCGGATTAAAGAAAGTTAAAATTTGTACAGCATACATGCTTGATGGCAAGCAGATCGACTACTATCCAGCAAGCTTGAAGGAATTGGAACGGTGTGAACCGGTATATGAAGAATTTGATGGCTGGACGGAAGATATTTCCACGGTGACAGAATATGATCAATTACCAGCCAACGCCAAGAAGTACTTGAAACGAATTGAAGAATTAACGGGCTTACAATTGATGACGATCTCAGTTGGCCCAAGTCGGGAACAAACGATCACGTTGAAGGATGCATGGGAGGATCGGTAATGTTAGCAAGATATTCACGCCCAGAGATGGCAAAAATTTGGACAGATGAAAGTAAATACGGTGCTTGGTTAAAGGTTGAAATTGCGGTTACAAATGCATGGGCAAAACTTGGAGTTGTGCCGCAAGAAGACGCCGAAAAGATTGCCAAAAACGCTTCGTTTACGGCAGAACGGGTGGCTGAAATGGAAGAGGTTACCCACCACGACGTTGTTGCGTTTACCCGGACGGTTTCCGAATCCCTTGGCGAAGAAAAAAAGTGGGTCCACTACGGTCTTACAAGTACTGATGTGGTTGATACTGCACAAGGTTATTTGTTAAAACAGGCTGACCAAATTTTGCGACAAGACTTAGAAGAGTTAAAAGAAACGATCAAACAGATGGCATTGAAATATAAAAATACCGTTATGATTGGCCGGACCCATGGTGTTCAAGCCGAACCAATGACCTTTGGCTTGAAGATGTGCCGGTGGTATACCGAAATTCAACGTGATATTGAACGGTTTGAACATGCTGCTGCCGGCGTTGAATGCGGTGAAATCAGCGGAGCAGTCGGGACCTACGCGAACGTTCCGCCTGAGGTTGAAAAGAGCGTTACGGAAGAACTTGGATTAAACCGGCAACCGGTAACAAGCCAAGTATTGCCCCGGGATTTACATGCGGAATACATTGCTACGTTGGGCTTGATTGCAACCAGTTTAGAAGAATTTGCAACTGAAATCCGGGGATTACAGCGGTCTGAGATCCATGAAGTAGAAGAACACTTCAACCCGGGTCAAAAGGGCTCATCCGCAATGCCGCACAAGCGGAATCCGATTGGATCAGAAAACATCTGCGGAATGGCGCGGGTTTTACGCGGCAACATTGTAACGGCCTACGAAAACGTTGCGTTGTGGCACGAACGTGATATTTCGCATTCATCGGCCGAACGGGTAATTTTACCAGACTCAACGATTGGCTTAGATTACATGTTGCACCGGTTCAATAAGATCCTTTCAAGTTTGGATGTATTCCCTGAAACGATGAAGGAAAACATGAATAAGACTTACGGTTTGATTTACAGTCAACGGTTATTGTTGAAGCTGATCAATACGGGAATGTCCCGGGAAAAGGCTTATGACATGGTTCAAAAGCTTACTGCGAAATCATGGAATGAACATGTGCAATTCCGTGAGTTAGTTGATCAAAGCGAAATCGCGAATATCTTGCCGAAAGCTGAGATTGATGATGCTTTTGATTACAGTTATCATTTACGTCACCTTGATGAGATTTACCGGCAAGTGGGAATTGAATAATTAAATTTAATTGAAAGTCATCGAAGAAGTGAGGCTGAATAAGCGAAACTTTTTGATGGCTTTTTATTTTTTAAGCCTTGAAAAGGCCAAGAAAATCCTTGTTGAAGCCCATAAGTTTGATCCGGATGACGAATAACAACAAAGCGGACGTTTTACGACGTCCGCTTTATTAGTTACTATTCAACATTTTCTTGATCATAATTTGATTCTTTTTTTGCTCGGATTGAACTGCTCCATAATGAAATGGCAGTGAGGATACTTACAATGACGATCAACCAACTAAGAACGGTAAACGACATTGATTTAACAAGGGTTGCAGCAATGATAACACCGATCACCCCACCGATAACAAATCCAAAGATCCCCCGCGTTGAGAAGCGATCGCTCTTAACGAAACTAAAGCTTGTGAACGGCATCAGTAATGCACATGAAAGCATCATGATTGGAAATGCTGCGATCGGTTTTAGCCCAAGCAAGTAGATCATTACCATACATGGAGCATACAGCCCAACGCCGGCAGCCATCAATCCGCCAAGAATGAAATTTCCGATTACCCCAATCACAAGGGCCCAGCCATGTAATCCATCCGCATTATTTCCGACAGCCAAAATGTTGATCCATCCCATCTTATTTGCAACCATCAATAATGAGGTGATTACCAGGGCAACGGCCATAAACCGTTGAACGATCACGGAACTCATTTTGACAACCAGGAAACTGCCAATCGTTGCCCCAATTACCGCTGCAAGCACCATTGAAATCAAGGTCAATGGTTGAACCGGAACAGCCGTTACAAAAAAGAGGGCTTCAATAATTGTTGGAATTCCATGGGCAATGTTCAATGTGCCGGGTAAATCCCGTTCATCTTTTAAATAATGGGTCATCTGAAACATCGTTGTTGTTGTGATGAAACTCCCAATTCCAAGCGTATCGCCAAAATCGGCAATTCCAGCGATCCCCATCCCTAAAAGATTATCCTTCAAATTAAACTTCTCATGATTTCGTTTGACCTGCCGAATGATGACCAAGGCCAGGTAAAGAATACATAAAATTAAAATTCCAATAATTATTTTTACCACGATTCGTTGCTCCTCAAAATATTTATGGTTTTAGTTTAGCACTCCGAAAATGGCTTGTGCGAATTATGACAAAAAATTCATTACTTTTAAATAAACGGTTTAACCCCCATATATAAAAGAATAATCGCAATCAATGGCTTCATTACCCGGGAAATAAAATTCCGGTTGCGCTGACCGATCAGGCGCATCATTAATGGCGCACACGCAGCTCCAAGGACTGTCCCAAGGGCCATGAAAAGGACCGGCTGCCAAGCAATCGTCATTGTGTGCCAGTGAAGACCTATTCCTAAAAGGGTTGTCCAAATTCGAATGTATGAAGACGTTGCGGCTGCTTGGGCAACGGGAGCATCAAGCAGCAACATTCCGGCAACTAATGGACCGCCGCCCGACATTCCAGCAAGCCCGACCATAACACCGCTAGTGATGCTGGTAAATGGAGGAAAATATTTTGCAGTCAGTTTTGAGGATTTCTTTTTACGAGAATGTGAAATCGAGTTCCATAAAATTGTGGATGCCAGAATAATTAAAATAACACTGATAATCAATTGATATAGTTTGTGATTGGTGAATGGAACAATTAAGCTTCCGCCGATCGTTCCCAATAATGCCCACTTTAAAAGAAAGTTACCCCGGTGATAATCAATCGTATGGGTTTGATAATTGATCAGTGTTCCAATGATCAATGCAGGAAGCGTAACGACAAGCGCACTTGCCGCCGCCGTTTTTGCGCTGAGATGAAAAATTGTAATGAGACATCCAATGTAAAGCGCGGCTCCCATTCCAAGAAAGATTAAGATAAAGCCAATTAGAAAACCGCATAAAATAAGTAATCCGATATGCATGCGATGACCTCCTTGACTTTCATTATAGGAGGAACTTAGATAAAAGTTTACTAATGTAGTCGAAATGAAACAATTGCAACCGAGTTTTAATCTATGAATTTTCGGTTAATTTTATGAATTTTTTATATTTAGATAATTAAAATCAAAAAAACCTTACTATCAACTGATAGTAAGGCCGAAACAAAATAAGCCTCGAATACGAAGGACGTATTCCAACTAATAGGATGGGAATTCGTATACCTGTGTAAAGCGAAATTGAGGTGGTTAGTCAAACTCCCAAATGACCAACCACTTCAAGCCTATGATTTTTCGAAAGGGGTTTCAAACAAAGATTCTTTGCAATCACGTTTAATCGGTTAATATCAGTGTTTTTAAGGAAAATTCAAAATTTTTCAAGTGTTTTTGTGAACGCTTTAAAGACAACGGAACTATATTAAAAGTTGAAGAGAGTTATTGGAAAACTAACGTAAGTTGCTCTTCAATAGCCCGCTTGAAAGGGGGCTTTGATGATAAATGATTATTCATCAAGGAAATCAACAGATTGGAGGAAACATGAATGAGTGAACAAGTTACAGGTGCAGAATTATTAATTGAAGCACTGAAGAAAAACGACTTAAAAAATGTTTATGGTGTTGTTGGAATTCCAGTAACTGATTTAGCACGGATGATGCAACGTAGCGGGATGCGGTATTTTGGCTTCCGGCGTGAAGATTCGGCGGTAAATGCAGCTGCGGCTTCTGGATTTTTAACGGGGAAACCGGGCTTAGCATTGACGGTTTCAGCTCCCGGATTTTTAAATGGATTGGTTGCATTAGGCGAAGCAACGAAGAATTGCTTCCCGGTAATTATGATTTCGGGCTCATCCGAACGTCACATCATTGATTTGAACCGTGGCGATTATGAAGGCTTGGATCAATATAACATCGCAAAGTCGTTCTGTAAGGCTGCATACCGGGTCGATCGTCCAGAAGATATGGGCTTAGCAGTTGCTCGGGCAATTCGATCAGCAGTTTCAGGCCGTCCTGGTGGGGTTTACCTTGATTTGCCAGCTGATACGATCGGGGCTTTGTTGGATGAAAACATTGATCCTGAAAGCACGTTGATCAAAGAAGACGATCCGGCACCGCAACAACGGCCTTCAGTTGAAGCCGTTGACAAGGCAGTTGAAGTTTTGAAGAATGCCAAGAAACCATTGATCATTCTTGGCAAGGGCGCTTCAATTGCCCATGCTGAAAATGAAGTCCGCGATTTCATTGAAACAACCAAGATCCCATACTTACCGATGTCAATGGCGAAGGGCTTATTGCCGGATGACCATGAATCATGTGTTGCTGCTGCTCGGTCGCTTTCATTTAGCGATGCTGATGCGATCATGTTGGTTGGTGCCCGGTTGAATTGGATGCTTTCACACGGTGAAAAGTTCAATTCGGATGCTAAATTGATTCAAATTGATGTTGATGCAAATGAAATTGACTCAAATAAGAAGATTGCTGCTCCGTTAGTCGGTGATATGAAGTCCGTCTTCAATGAATTAACACCCGCAGTTAAGAAAGCTGAAATCAAGGCTTCGCAAGACTGGCTGGATGCATTGAAGGCGAAGAAAGACGAAAACTTTGCAAAGATGCAAAAGCGGTTAACAACGCCGCGATCACCAATGGGATACTATGGTGCTCTTGCTCCAATTAAAGAGTTGATCAAGAAGAACCCCGATACTTACCTTGTAAGCGAAGGAGCGAATACCCTTGATATTGGGCGGAACGTCATCGACATCTTTAAACCGCGTCACCGGCTTGATACTGGTACCTGGGGTGTCATGGGTGTCGGCTTAGGATATGCCATTGGAACGGCTATTGAAACGGGCAAGAAAGTTGTTTGCGTTGAAGGCGATAGCGCATTTGGTTTTGATGGCATGGAAATTGAAACGATTTGCCGGTTGCATCTTCCAATTACGATCGTGGTCTTCAACAACGGCGGAATCTACAACGGTGCTGAAAAGGATCCCGCAGGCAGTGATCCGGCTCCAATCACGTTGGATGCCAAAGGGCGGTACGACAAATTGGCTGAAGCCTTTGGCGGGTTAGCATACAACGTAACGACCCCTGAAGAATTAGATAAAGCCTTGAATGAAGCATTTGATGCTGGCAAACCGGCAATTATCAATGCCGTTATTGATCCTGCTTTAGGAAAAGAATCAGGACACATTGGCAATTTGAATCCAAAATTAGGAATCAAGCACTAAAAAACGAAAAGAGGAATTAAAATGACTGAAGAAAAGAAAACATCAGAATATGCACCATTAAAGGGAATTAAAGTTGTTGACTGGACTCAAGTTCAATCAGGCCCATCATGTACTCAATTATTAGCCTGGTTAGGGGCTGATGTTATTAAGATCGAACGGCCAGATATCGGCGGGGACCCAACCCGGAACCAATTATTGGATATTAAGGATTCATGGGGAATGTACTTCTTGCAATTAAATGCTAACAAGAAATCATTGACCTTGAATATTAAAACCGATGAAGGTCACAAGATCATGGAAGACCTTTTGAAGAAGGCCGATGTCTTCATCGAAAACGTTAAACCAGGGGCTGCTGAAAGAGCTGGTTTCGGTTGGGATGACGTTCACAAGATGAATCCGCGGTTGATTATGGCTTCATTAAAGGGATTCAATCAAGGATCACGGTTTGAAAACGTTAAGGCTTACGAACCGGTTGCTCAATCAGCCGGTGGGGCTGCTTCAACAACTGGATGGAACGAAGGCGACTTTAATGTGCCAACGCAGTCAGCCGGAGCTTTGGGTGATACCAACTCAGGAATGCACATTACGATTGGGATTTTAGCCGCATTGTTCCAACGTGAACACACTGGCGAAGGCGTTTATGTATACCAATCAATGCAAAACGCCGTTATGGATCTTTGCCGAATCAAGTTGCGTGACCAAGTCATGCTTGATAATTTAGGAGCATTGCCGCACTACGCTGTTTACCCAGACTTCAAGTGGGGCAAAGCTATTCCACGTGCTGAAAACACAGAAGGTGGCGAAGTTATCGGCTGGACGTACAAGGCTAAAGGTTGGGAAACTGATCCAAACGCTTACGTTTACATTGTTATCCAAAACTCAAACAAGAGTTGGGAAGCAATTGCCAACACAATGGGTCACCCAGAATGGATCAAGGATGAACGCTTCAAGGATTGGCAACACCGTCAATTACACAAGAAGGAAATTTATCCATTGATCGAATCATACACAAAGCAATACGACAAGTATGAATTAACTGAAAAGTTAGGTGCAGCCGGCATTCCAGTTGGTCCAATTCTTGACTGGTATGAATTGGAAAATGATCCTGAATTGAACGAAGACGGAACGATCGTTACGATCGACCAAGGTGGTAACCGCGGCAAGTTCAAGACATTGGGAATGCCATTCACGATGTCAAACTACAAGCCAGATTACAAGCGCGCCCCTGATTTGGGTGAAAACAACAACGAAATCTTAAGTGACTTAGGTTACACTGAAGATCAAATCAAAGGTCTTGAAAAAGACGGAACAATCATCCCTGCTCAAAAGCCAAAGAACCCACGGCGTGAAGTTATTAAGGGCAAATAAAAGTTGAATAAAGAAATCCCTGTTTGGCGGAAACGCTGAGCAGAGATTTTTTTATATGCAAGTAAATTAGTTTTGCTTCTTTTCAGTATCAACAATTTAGCTAAAAGAGAGTATAATTTAACAGGTACTATTAAGGATAGAGCGGAGTATTTTGCAATGGAGAAAAGGCTGAAAAAAAGCAGGTATATCACTGGGTTTGACGGAATCCGAACCTTGGCAGTTGTTGCGGTTATTCTGTATCACATTTTACCTGGAAGTATGAAGGGCGGCTTTTTAGGGGTGCCCATCTTCTTTGTATTATCAGGATACCTGATCACCGACCTGCTTCTTCAAGAATGGGAACAGTCCGATAGCATCAGTATCAAGGATTTTTATAGTCGGCGGATCCACCGGTTATATCCCGGCTTGGTAACGATGGTTTTAGGAACGACCGCTTATATTACCCTGTTCCAACGATCATTGTTAAAGGGGATCAAAACGACGATTCTTGCTAATTTAACATATGCTTATAACTGGGTTGAAATTGCGCATCATCAGTCATACTTTAATAATTTTGGCGCACAGTCGCCATGGACGCACTTATGGTCGTTATCAATTGAAGGTCAGTTCTATTTGATTTGGCCGGTTGTTTTGGTACTGTTTTTACGGCTTTTACATAATAAAAAGAACTATTTGAAGATTGGTCTCGGCGTTTTTGGCGTTGCCATTCTTTCAGCAGTTTTAATGGGAGCTTTATATCACCCGGGAAATGATCCTTCGCGGGTATATTATGGAACCGATACGCGGATGTTTTCGATTTTGATGGGCGTTGGCCTGGCATGTATTTGGCCAAGTACCCGGTTGAAGAAGGATCTTGATAAGTCGCACCGCGTTACCCTTGATGTCTTAGGCGTAATTGCTTTAATTGCGGTCATTGTTATGTTCTTCATGATGAATGGCGAAGGAACGTTTGTTTATCGCGGCGGAATGTTCCTCTTCTCGATCGTTTCAATGATTTTGGTTGGAATCGTTGCGCACCCGGGAGCCGATTTAAACCGCGTATTGACGAATAAAGTCTTTACCTGGCTTGGAAAGCGCAGTTATGGGATCTACATTTACCAATATCCCGTAATGGTCTTTTATGAAGCGAAGGTCAAAGTCGGCAGTCATCCATTGCTGAATGCGCTGATTGAAATTGCAATTATTTTAGTGATCAGTGATTTGTCTTACCGGTTAATTGAAGTTCCATTGCGGCGGTTCAACTTTAAGAAGACGTTTACAGTACTCAAGCAGAGTTTAGGATTTAAGAAAAAACAATTATGGAATGACTTAGGGGTTGTAGCTGGAGCGATGATTTTGGGCATTGCGTTTTACGGAACATTTTTCTGTAAACCGGAAACGAACGGAGTTTTCCAAAAGGATCGGTCTGAACTGCAACATCAAATCGCGGCCAACCAAAAGAAGGTTGCGGACCGGAATAAGCATATTAAATATACCAGTGAACAAAAGCCAACGAAGGCCTCCAACAAGGATGTTTTAGTGAAAAATGGCAATGTAACGGATAAGGGCAAGGCATTTGCAAGCAACCTTCAAATCAGCGGGGTTGGTGATTCAGTCATGGCGGATGCGTCAGCAACGTTGCAGGGCGAATTTCCGAAAATGATTATCAATGCGCAGGTTGGCCGTCAGGCAAGTGCAGCGCCAGCAGTCTTGAAGCAAATGGATGCTAATCACCAATTAGCGAATACCGTTTTGGTCAGTCTTGGAACAAACGGGACGATTTCCCAGGATACTTTAAATCAAATTATGAGCATCTTAGGGCCGCAACGAACGGTCTTCTGGTTAAATGTCCACGTCCCAACGAAACCGTGGCAAAATGACGTTAATAACACGTTAAATCAAGCTCAGAAGCGATATCATAATTTGCATGTCATTGATTGGTACAGTTATTCGAATAACCATCCAGACTGGTTCTATGCAGATAACGTTCACCCGAATGAATATGGGTTGAAGTTCTATGGTAACTTTGTTTTGAAGAGTATTTTGGAATATTATGATCATTAGAAAAAAGACAGATTGCATTGAATATGCAATCTGCCTTTTTTAATTTAGATTCTAAAGGATATGAGCAATCAACGGTAATGCCCAAATCCAGAAGATACATGAAACGGCAAACCCGACCGTTGAAATTGCAACGGAACTTGCCCCTTCCTTAACGTAAATATTGTACCGGCTTGAAATAATAATTCCGGAAAAAGCCGGTGGTAATCCAACTGCTAAACAAAGCATTGAGATTTGATTTGGATCTGATCCCATTCCGCACAAGTATGCAGCAGCAACGATAATTGCCGGGGTCAAGAAAAGCCGGAAAAATGTATTCCAGAGGGCTTCTTTATCAATCGAGAATTTAACGGTCGATAATGCCAACCCGGCTGCAAGCACCGCAACCCCTGAGTTGGCTTTGGCGATTAAGTTAAATGTCGGGGCCCATGAATTTGGAATGTGAATCCCGATCAAGACTAAAATCACCGCGATCAATGGCGCAGCCGCAACCGGTTGTTTGATCGCATTGATGACTGAATCCCATACTGAAGGAGTTTTATCCTTTTCTTCCAGTTTGGTGTATTCATATTCTGCCCGGATCAAGTCGATTTCCCGTTTGGCACCTTTTTCGCGTAGGGCTTTGGCTTCGGCATCGGTAATTGGAACTTCATCAGGAATGGACTTAACATCAACGTCGCGTGCTAATTCAGGCTTTTTAATTTTATCCGGTTTGTCAAGTTGGGTAGTCGTATTCTTGGACTTTGACTTTGCAACTTTCGCCCGAATCTTAGCCTGGCCGTGATTGATCAATGCTAATCCAATCGGAATTGTAATGGCATTGACGACGATTGAAACGATCCCAATGACCAGGTTTGTTGAAACGTTATTTCCGTAAATTGGATCAAGGACAGCAAACCCGAGGAATCCAATCGTCGGGGATCCCGCAATCAGCGCGCAGACAGCTGCTTCTTGCGTTGTCCGGTGAAACATTACCTTGTCGAGGTAATAACTTAACATAAATAATCCTGTAACTCCGACAATCGAGATCAAAGTTAAGACAATATCTTTAGCAAAAATTTTGCGGGTTGCTTTAACAATTGAAATGAATAAAGCTGCAGGAAGAGCAATATTAAGAACAAGCTTATTTAATCCCTGCCGCTGGTCATCATCGAAAACATGGAATTTTCCGCAAATGTAACCAAGAATCATGATAATCAGGATTGGGATAATATCGTTCTTGATAATTGTGAACATATTATCGCTCCCTTCGGATATCAAAGGTGGATGATCGATCATTCCACCTTAGTTAAACGTTTCTGCAACATCAATCAAGATGATCATGATAACAGGCCTTTATTATCAATGAGATAAACGCTTTCATTTAGAGCTCCTATAATTAGGTTACATCGTCTGCCTGATAATTCCATTATATTGGCCGATTAGAAAGCAAATATCGCGTCAAGAATATGGGTATTTAATTATATGAATAAAAGGAAGGCGTGACAAAACGTTAAAAACGAGCGTGGTGGAAGCAGAAAAGCGAACGAATTGCGCAGCGTAGATTCGGAGGTTTTCGAACTTCCAAGTAGCTCGTTTGTTTTGGAACCCGATTATGCGGATATAACAAAGAAGCTGCGACCTATGTCACAGCCTCTCTCCACTATTCTTTTCTTAATTGTGGACCGTCTTCAATTTTAGCCTTGTTAAGAAGCAACGATGAGCTGACGACCGTGACTGATGAAAAGGCCATTGCCAGGCCGGCCAACTCTGGACTAAGTTCAAGCCCCAAGCGAGCAAACAGACCGGCAGCAATTGGAATTCCAATCACGTTGTAAATCAGTGCCCAAAATAGATTAAGTTTGATTCGGTTAAATGTTTTTCTTGAAATGTCAAGGGCACAAACAACTTCGCGCAGATCATTTTGAACAAGCACGATTTCACCGGACTCAATTGCGATATCCGCACCGGAACCCATTGCGATTCCAATATCAGCAGTTGAAAGGGCGGGTGCATCGTTAACGCCGTCACCAATGAAAGCAACCTTTCCCGATGTTGATTGTTGAATCTTTTTGATTTGCTCGGCTTTTTCACCCGGAAGGACTTCGGCAATTACCTGATCGATGCCGACTTGGTCAGCAATTGCCTGGGCAACGTTTCGGTTATCACCCGTTAACATAACGGTTTTTAGTCCGCGGGCTTTTAACTTCGCAATCGCTTCAGCCGATGTCGTTTTCGGGGTATCCTGAATTGCAATGAGGCCGATTACCTGGTCGGCGATTCCAACTAAAACGACGGTTTTGGCTTCATTTTGAAGAGCAATCATTTGCTTTTGCAACTCGGCAGAAATCTGACAGTCAGTTGCCAGTTTGGCGTTTCCAATAAAGGCAGGTTGGCCGTTAACCAAGGCTTGAACTCCTTTTCCCCGCAGATCCTTAAAGTTTTGAGCGGAAGGAAATTTGATTTGGCTTTCTTTCACCTTGGTCATGATTGCGTGGGCAAGCGGATGCTCAGAATTTTCTTCCAAACTCCCGGCAATTGGAAGCATCTGCTGCGGATCACCAATAAGATCGGTGACGATCGGTTTTCCGTTGGTAATGGTTCCGGTTTTATCAAAGACGATGGTTTGAAGGCCATTGGCTTCCTCCAACGCTTCACCATTTTTGATCAGGATCCCCATCTTTGCTGCCCGGGCAGTTCCTACCATTAGTGCAGTTGGGGTAGCAAGGCCAAGCGCACATGGACACGCAATTACAACGACCGAAACGGCAAACAGCATTGCCTGAACAGCCGTTGCATGGAAGAAGACGAACCAAACGGTAAACGTGATGATGGCGATGATCAAAACAGCTGGAACAAAGATTCCCGCGATCTTATCAGTTAAATTTTGAATCGGTGCGTGACTGGTTTGAGCCTTTTTAACCATCTCAACGATTTGGGAAAGCATCGTATCTTTTCCGACCTTAGTTGCTTTGAACAAAATTGAACCGTTGTTATTGATCGTTGAACCCACAACCGGATCGCCGACCGTTTTTTCAACGGGCATGCTTTCGCCGGTGATCATTGATTCATTAACGGTCGTTGAGCCTTTTGTAATGACACCGTCAACGGCGATTTTTTGTCCAGGACGAACGCGAATGGTGTCGCCAACTTTGACCTGATCAAGCGGAACATCAACATACTTTCCGTCTTTTAAAACCTCAGCATTTTTAACCTGAAGTTCCAATAATTTGCCCAGGGCGTTTGAAGCATTATTATGCATGCGTTCTTCCATTGCATCGCCAAGCAGAACAAAAATTGTAACGTACGCGGCACTTTCAAAGTAAACGTCGCGACCCGTGAAAAGGGCAAAAATTGAATAAAAGTACGCAACGGTCGTTCCGACAGCGACGAGGGTGTTCATATTGGCGTTATGGTGCTTAAAAGCGGCCCATGCACTTTTCCAATATGGAATTGCTGCAATCAGCATAATGACTGTTGTCGTCCCAAATGCAATCCAGCGGTAACCCGGCATTTGCCAATGAAACGGCATTGCCAGCATTTGGATCAGCATTGGGATTGCTAAAATGAAGGAGATCCAAAATCGTTGCAGATTTGAAAGCTTCATTACTTAATAACAACCTTTCCGTGGAACATATTCATTCCGCATGCATAGTTGAATTCGCCTTTTTGATCCGTATTGATTGTAACTTCAACGTCTTGGTTCAAAGGAAGGTCGGTGTTGAATTGCATTTCATCAGATTGAACGCGGGCAAGGCAAGCTGAATCGTTTGAACGGTTAAAAATGATTTTAGCTGGAGTGCCTTGTTTGAATTCAACGACTTCAGGTTCATAACCATTGGCAACGTTGACTTTAATAACTTGGTTGCCATCCTTCATTGTTGCTTGATTTTTCTTGTGAAATAAGTCTTTTAATCCCATGATGATTTTCCTTTCCTTACTTAATGATGATCTTGCCATGGAACATGTCCATGCCGCAGGCGTAGTCAATTTCGCCTTTTTGATCGGTTGGAATTTCGATCGTTGTAATTTTTTGTTTTGTTAAGTCCTTATCAACCCCCAGTTTTTCAAAAACAACGTGGGCTAAACAAGCGGTTGAATCTTGCATGTCAAAGTTGACCTTGGCAGGCACTCCCTGTTTCAGAATGAGGGTACTTGGTGAATAACCGCCTTTTACAACAACCGTAGCATGCTGTTCATTATTCTGAATAGTTGAATTGCCGGCTTGTTCATGATGATTGCCGAAAAACCAGTAACAAATGAAACTGATCAATGCAACGGCGAGACCAAAAACGATTGCGTTAATCATCTTAAGTCAGTCCTTTCTTTATGATTTCAAATTCATTATAGCGTTGTCGTTTACAAATGTAAACAAATATCGTGATTCCGCCTGTCAACTGACTATAATAGAAAATGGAAGGTGAGATAAATGGAGTTATTAAATCAAATTGCAATTGGATGGATCGTGATTGGAATTTTATCAGCGGTCATCATTTTGATTGATGTAATTCGTCATCCGCAAGCAATGAAGATTATGGATGCGGTTTGGCCAATTAATGCGTTGTGGGGTGGGCCGTTAATTTTGTGGGCCTATTTTACTCTCGGAAAACATCGCAAAATGAAGATGTCAATGTCGATGAAATCGATGAAGATGAAGATGGATGCATCAATGAAAATGCCAATGGATGATCACAAATATGATAAGTTTTGGCAAGGAATCGTGGTGGACGCGCTTCACTGTGGTGCCGGATGCAGTTTATCAGATTTAGTTGGTTCATGGATTTTTTATTATTTATTAAGTTTTAGCATTTTGAACCAAAAGTTATTTGGCGAATGGCTCTTTGATTATGTTTTAGCATTGATTATCGGCGTTTTATTCCAATATGCAGCAATTGCACCAATGATGGATGGTTCAGTTGGCTATAAACTGTTTCAAGCATTTAAGATCGATTTCTGGTCACTCACAGCCTGGCAAGTCGGCATGTACGGCTGGTCAGCAATTATCAACTTTGGCTTGCATTTACATTTCACACCGGCAATGCCTGCATTTTGGTTAATGATGGCAATTGGAATGGCATGCGGGTTTGTGACGGCATACCCGATGAATTGGTTGTTAGTGAAGTTAGGAATTAAAAAGGGAATGTAAATCAAAAAAGATTGCAACACAAACGTTGCAATCTTTTTTACTTATTCACTTTTACCAAATCTGAACCCGTTTATTCGGCGCAAGCCACATCCCATCGCCTTGGTGAATATCAAATGCTTGGTAGAAATCGTTAAAGTTTTGCGGTTGAACATTTCCGCGTAGCATTTCAGGAGCGTGGACGTCAGTTGCAAGCAGCATTTTTTCATATGCTTGGCTGGCTTTCATCCGCCAAATGGTTGCCCAGTTGGTGAAGAATTCCTGTAAATCAGCATTATCGGTTTGTTTTAACGCTTCAAGTGCACAACTCATCCCGCCGTTGTCCGCAATGTTTTCCGAGACGACAAGCTTGCCGTTGACGGTTCCGCCTGCAAATGGAATTCCATTAAATTCATTGATCATTTCCCGGGTTAACTTTTCAAAGTGGGCGAAATCTTCCTTTGTCCACCAGTTAGTCATATTGCCGTATTCATCGAAATGAGCACCGTTATTATCAAACGCGTGTGAAATTTCATGGCCCATTACACACCCGATTCCGCCAAAGTTTTTGCTGTGGGATTGATGCAGGTCATAAAACGGCTTTTCTAAAATTGCTGCTGGGAATGTAATGTCATTGCGCGACGGATCGTAGCACGCATTAACAAGTTGTGATGGCATATCCCATTCGGTTCGGTCAACCGGGCGATGGTAACTTTCAAAATTATCAGCAATCTTGATCCGTTCAACATTAAGATAATTCCCCAGTAATGTTCCACCGTCTTCGGCTGGAATAATCTTCATTTTGGCATACACTGGTTTAATTTTTTCAGGGAATCCAACCTTAATGGCGATGTGGTCAAGCTTCGTGATTGCCTTTGCCCGGGTTTGGTCACCGAGCCAGTCATTTTTTTCAAGCCGGTGCTTATAAATTTGAATCATTTGTTGGATCATCTTAGTTGCATCAGCCTTGGCGTCTTCGCCAAAATATTTCTTGCCATAGAAGTCGCCGATCACATATTTAAATGTCTCATCAACGATTTGATATGCAAATTTCCGTTGGGAAACCGGCTTTTGCGTTCCGGCAAGTTTTTGATGGAATTGGTCGGCGGTTTGCCGCAAATCATCTGTCAGTAACTTAGCAAGCGAGTTCACGGTCTTTGTTAAGATCCAGCTTTTGAGGTTCTTAAAGGTCGTGTCGTTTACGATCTGATCAAAATGTTCAAAGAATTTTGGCTGGGTAACAATGACCTTTTCCGGATGGTCATCGATCAGCTCTGAAATTGTGGATGCAAAATCAAAACTTTGACTGTATTGTTGGACTTCTTTCAGTGTCCGCGGATTATACTGCTTTGGATAATCGGCGAGCTCATCGGCCGGAAGAACATGCGGCACAAGCAACTTATCAAAGACAAGGGCTTGGTTAACGATATCCGCGGCCTGCTTTTGATCATAACCGAGGGCCTGCAATAATTGGCTTGTCATCGTTGCCCAGGTATGCAGTAATTCATCGCTTTCCGGTTTGGTGTAGTAGGTTTTATCCGGTAAAATCAAGTCCGGGGCATACATGAAGACGGCATTTTGAGCAGTATTCTTCCAATTAGGCTCAACGTCGATCGTCAATGGAAGTGGGAAACCGTTTTTGATCCAGTCGCTTAATTGATGGCTTAAATCAGCGAGAAGCGAAAGTTTTTGAATTGGCTTGATAACTTCCAATAACGGCGTAACGCCTTCACGTTCCCGTTGACTAAAGTCAAGGGCAAGGCGATGGAGTTTCATTGCTTCGGCAAACATTGGGTTAGGAGCTGAAAGCTTTCCTTGATGATAACGGTCAAAGTCGTTCATTAATTTTTGGTGAACGGCTTCGTCCATGTCTTGAAAACTGCCGGCTGCTGGTTTGTCAGCTGGAATTTGAACTTTTTGAAGCCAATCATAATTAACGTGCATATAGAGGTTATCCTTGATCGATGCTTGTTTCCCCTTTGTGACCGGAGCACCGCCAAGAACAAATTGAACATTTTCCATATTAAAAACTCCTTTCAAGTCGCGGACCTAAAGTTCCTTTTAATTATATTCTAATCAAAATTTAATAATATCGCAAATCAGTGATCAGAATGGGAATCCTTACGCATTGCTTGAGCATATTTTTCAAGCGGCGCATCAGCCTTCGCCCAATCTTGCGGAACATCAACATGGGCATTCGGATCAAAGTGATACTTAATCGGCACGCCCATTGGCCGTTGATCCTTCGCCATAATGTCAGTTGGAACGTTGGATTGAACCTTTTGCGGCTTCTTTAAGCCTTCAATTTCCCATGTGTAAGGAGCAAATTTATTATCCGCATTGACCCAGTCATTATTGTGCGTTGCATTATGATGCTTTGATAATTGATAGAGTCCGAATGCAACTAATAAAACAACGCCGACAAGGCAGGCAATCGTTACATCATAAACCGTTCCAGAACCAACTTCCTTTTTCACCTGAGTTGGCGGATAGAAAGCAAGGACAATTCCGAAGACGGACGATGCGATCCCAACGATCGTAATCAGCCAGGCACCGAATTTGCCGCCCGGAACTTTGAATGAACGTGGACGGTTGGCTTGGGTATAACGCAAACGGATAAAGGCGATAAACATAATAATGTAGTACAGCAAATACAAAATGGTGATCGTTTGGGTGATCATTACGAAGAACCCTTCAACGTTTGGCAGTAATTTTACTAAAAAGGCAATCACGGTCACGCAAATTGCTTGGAAATACATCATTTTTGATGGCATTCCGTGCTTGTTATAGTTTTGAAGCCATTTAGGTAATAACCCGCTTTGACCAGCCTGGCCAAGCATAAATGATGGTCCCGCAAGATTGGTGATCCACATCGCAAACAATACAAGGAAGTTTGCATAAATAAAAAGCATGTAGAGCCATGGAGCATGAATTGTTGCCCCTAAGTCATGGAAAGTTACAAATAACGCATCAAGAATATTGATTTTGCTTGCTGGAATAATGGTTGCAATGATCAACGTCCCAATTACGAAGATCAACAAGGCGAGGATTCCAGCGAAGAAAATCGAAATCGGATATTGCTTTGACGGGTGTTTCAATTCTTTAATGTGCGCAGCATTCATATCAATTCCGGCCCATGAGAAAAGGACGCCGGCAACAAGCGCTAACGTTCCCATTCCGTTCCATTGCGGGATAAGATCCTTCGCATGGACGGGCATTGCTGGCTTATGACCCTGGCAAAGCCAAACGATTACTAAAATGACCATAACTGCAAGCGGAATAAATGTTCCAATAATTACTCCGTATTTGGCGATGTTTGAAAATGTCTTGGTTCCACGAGCGGCAAGCCAGGTAACAAACCAAAACAGGGCAATGAAGGCACACATGATCAAAATTTCATGTTGCGGATGCTGTAAGAACTGGATTGCCCGCTGATAATGCGGCGTGAAAAACATAATTGTGGCTGCAAAGTTTGGCATTCCGGCGCCGAGATTAAAGGTTGATTGGAACCACAGAATAATTAAACAGGTAAACGCCCATCCTTTGCCGATCCCTTCACCGACCCATCGAAAAATACCGCCCCGTTGAGGCCAGCCGCTGGCAAGTTCAGCTGAAACAAGGGCTGTTGGGATAAAGAATAGAATGAATCCAATTGCAAAGTAAGTTACTGATGATAAGCCATAAAAAGCTTGCTGCGGATCATTTGCGAGCCCCGCAATCATGACGACGTTCAGCATTGTAAGGGCTAAAGTCGACATATAGTACTTTTGTGGCTTTTTAGTCTGATTTTTTCCCATAAAAATTCCTCCCCGTAAACTAAAGCCTATAAGAAATACCTTCTTATTTTCTGTAATAGTTCATCTGCCAACAGGGAACAAGCAAGACTGGTTAAATGCAAGAATTCTTTGATAAGGCGGGAATTGTGCCGGTTAATAAGGCTAGTAAAAATCATAGTAAAATAAATCAGAAAAATTTAGTAAAATTATATTGATTTTTACTAGAAAACGGTTACAATTAACATTGTAAGCTAATAAGAAAGGGGTTACATTATGAAAGATAATGTCCAACAAGAAAAGGGGAACAAGTGGGTCACACGGATTTCATATGCTATCGGTGCATTTGGAAATGACTGGTTCTATGCAGTTCTTTCGACATACTTTATCATGTTTGTAACGTCGCATCTGTTTGGTAAAGGCGACAATGCAATGATCCTATATATCACTAACATAATTGCGTTATTGCGGATCGTTGAACTTTTTATTGACCCAATTATTGGGAACGCCATTGACCGGACAAAGACGCGTTGGGGAAAATTTAAGCCTTGGATCTTTGGAGGTGGCGTGGTAAGTTCGATTGCGTTAGCCGTTCTCTTTACAAATATGGGTGGTCTAAACCGAACTCATCCATTTATTTACTTAGCAATTTTTTCAGTTTTATATATTTCAATGGATATCTTTTATTCATTTAAAGATACCAGTTTTTGGTCAGAAATGTCATCATTGACATTTGACTCTGGCGAGCGTGAAAAAATTTCAACTTTTGCACGGATTGGTTCAAATATCGGGGCTAATTTAGTCGGAATGGTTATCATGCCATTAATTTTGTTCTTCTCATTGACAAAGAATGGCGGTTCTGGTGATCTTCGTGGCTGGTCAATGTTCGGAATGATTACCGCTGTAATTGTAATTATTACGGTTTTAGTTGTTTGCCTAGGGACCCATGAACTTGATTCAGACTTGCGTAAAAACAAAGAGGAAACAAAGCTCAAAGATGTATTTAAGGTTCTTCTTGGTAATGATCAATTAATGTGGACAGCCGTTTCATATGGCTTATACTGCATTGGAATTAACATTTTTAACTCTGCTGAGCTTTACTACTTTACATATGTTTTAGGTGAATCTTCAAAATTTGCAATCATTGGAACGATCAACATGATTTTGGGATTCTTCTCAATTTCAGCCTTTCCAGCTTTAGCAAAGAAGTTTAACCGGAAGAATGTGTTTTATGCATGTATTTTAATTATGTTCTGCGGTGCAGGATTATTGGCAATTGCGGGAAAGAACCTTGCATTAGTTGTTCTTGCGATGGAAATGTTTGCTGCTCCTCAAGCCGTTATTTTCCTTGTTATTTTAATGACAATTACTGATTCAATCGAATATGGCCAATTAAAACTTGGACACCGGGATGAATCATTAACGTTGTCAGTTCGGCCATTGTTAGATAAGTTAGGCGGGGCCATTGCTGGTTGGTGTATTGGACCAATCGCCATCTTATCACACATGACTTCAGGTTATACTTACAAAACAATTACACCTGGAAATGTAATGACGTTTAAGTTGTTTGTAATTGCTTTGCCAGTTGTCCTAATCTTACTGGGAACATTCTTCTTCTGGAAGAAGGTTACATTAACTGAAAAGCGGCATGCTGAAATTGTTGAACAACTTGAAAAGAGTTGGGGTGAAGAAAACGATACAAGCATTGGAACAGGTGAGCATGCGGTTGCTGGTGAATATGATATTGTAGCTCCAATTAAAGGAACATATCTTCCGCTTAAGGATGTTAGCGATCAAACATTTGCATCAGGTCAAATGGGTCAGGGATTTGCCTTAAAACCAAGCGATGGAGCTGTTTATGCACCATTTGACGGAGTTGTTCGCCAAGTCTTTCCAACCCGGCATGCGATTGGAATTGAGTCTGAACATGGAGTAATTATGCTGATCCATATTGGAATCGGAACGGTTAACATGCACGGAACAGGATTTGTTTCATATGTTGAACAAGGCCAGCAAATTCATAAAGGTGAAGAAATAATGGAATTCTGGGATCCAGCAATTAAGAAGGCCGGATATGACGATACTGTCATGGTAACAATTACAAATACAAAGGAATTTGATCAAGTAGATGTCTTACCAAAGAATAACCAGACGATTGATTCTTCAACTAACGTAATGAGGTTAATTAAGAATTAACAGAAATTAAATGGAAGACTGATCGATAGTCTTCCATTTTTATAAATTTCAAAGGAGGAGAAGAAAAATGACAACTTTAGTTTTAGGCGGAGCAGGTTATATCGGCTCACACATGGTAAAGCGATTGTTCGAAAAAGGGGAAACGCCAGTTGTTGTTGATAATTTGGTAACTGGTCACCGGGCAGCGGTTGATCCCCAAGCTAAATTTTATGAAGGTGATTTAGCTGATCAAGACTTTATACGAAATGTTTTTAGGGAAAATCCAGATATTGATGTTGTAATTCATTTCGGGGCATATTCACTAGTTCCAGAATCAATGAAAAAACCATTGAAATATTTTGATAATAACGTTGCCGGATTAATTAAACTTCTTGAAGTGATGAAGGAAGTTGGCGTTAATAAATTAGTATTTTCATCTTCAGCTGCAACCTATGGGATTCCAGATAAGATGCCGATTAAGGAAACTGATCCGCAAGATCCAATCAATCCATATGGTGAAAGCAAGTTAATGATGGAAAAAATTATGCATTGGGCTGATGAAGCTTATGGAATGAAATTCGTTGCATTACGGTACTTTAATGTTGCTGGTGCTTGGCCAGACGGATCAATTGGAGAAGACCACATCCCAGAAACGCACTTAATGCCGATTATTTTGCAAGTCGCTCAAGGAAAACGCGATAAGTTGCAAATTTATGGTGATGACTATAATACACCGGATGGGACGAATATCCGGGATTATGTTCATCCAATTGACCTTGCCGATGCGCACATTTTAGCAGCTGATTATTTACGGAATGGTAATCCATCAGATGCATTTAATCTGGGATCATCGACTGGGTTCTCGAACCTTGAAATGTTAAAAGCTGCTCGTGAAGTGACTGGGAAAGAAATCCCAGCAGAAATTGCCGGCCGGCGCGGCGGTGATCCGGATACATTAATTGCCGCTTCTGACAAAGCACGCCGGGTATTAGGGTGGAATCCGCAATATGACGACGTTCACAAACTAATCGAAACAGCTTGGAAATGGCATTCAAGTCATCCAGAAGGGTATGAAGATAAGTAATAAAAAGGATTCACGACCAATTGATCGTGAATCCTTTTTATATGCTGCTATCTCTTAAAATTAACTTTGTTTTCAAAGTAATCATCTGACAGTATTCGTCACCATTTTCAATGATTGATTTCAATCGATTAACGGCTTCAATTCCCATTTGTTTAGTATAAACCCGGACAGAACTTAATGAAGGATAAACGTATTTTGCAATTGAAGTATCATTAAAGGAAATAATGCCAACTTCTTCGGGAATTTTAATATTTGCTTCTTGTAAAGCACGCATTGCTCCAATTCCAATCGAGTCATTTGCGGCGAAGAAAGCATGCGGTAGATCATTGCCCAGCTCAGTGATTGCCTGTTTCATCATCTCATATCCTGACTTGGCAGTGAATTCGCCAACATAAACGTATTTTGATTTATAAAGCGATAAATCAGTGAGGTAGTTTTTAAATGATGTAAATCGCGGATCAATAATGCCTTTTTTACCATCGTTAGTTGATTCTTCTCCTGCAAGTAAACCGATTTTATTTTGACCATGATCAATAAAGTAATCGATCACCTCGGTAACTGAATCATTGATATCAGGGACCACGCAACTGTGATTAAATGCAAGTGTATTTGAATCAACAAAAACAAGGTTAGAGTTGATTTTTTCAAAGCGTTTAATTTCATCGTCGCTATACTTTCCAATTGCGATGATCCCATCAACATCTTGGACACGATCAAGTGAATCATTATGAAATACCCGGCGAACGTTATATTTCAATTCGTGAAGGCGTTGTTCGATTCCAGTCCGAATAGAATAGTAGTACAGGTCGTCTAATTCTTCTTGTTCGGTATACCATTGAATAATTGCAATGGTTCCACCTACGTTTTTCTTTTTTTGTTTTCGTTTGGTTAGGTAATCTAATTTTTCCGCAGCCATAAAGATTCTTTTCTTTGTTTCTTCGCTAACGGAAAGGGTTTTATCATAGTTTAAAACCCGCGAAACAGTGGCAGATGAAACGTTTGCCATTGCTGCAATGTCTTTGATTGTTGCCAAAATTAATCTCCTTGCTTTAGTGTCTATGTACTATTGTATCATAAGTTAAAAATTTACTTTGATAATTTAGTTAATTTTAATTAGTAAACATTAACTAAAACTATTGATGATTTTTACTAAAATCATTATAATGAATAGTGTAATAAATCGCTTACATAAATAAGGACATGGGGATGAAAATTATGGATAAAAAAGAACTTGAAATGAATTTTGAAGAAGTGTTTGGGGTTAAGCCGGAAAAGTGTTTCTTCTCACCTGGAAGAATCAATTTGATTGGGGAACATACAGATTATAATGGGGGACATGTTTTTCCGTGTGCGATTACCCTTGGAACATGGGGAGCTGCCAGGAAGCGTGATGATCAAAAATTACGTTTTTATTCAGGAAACTTTGAAAAATTAGGAATAATTGAAACTGATTTAAATAACCTGAAATACAAAAAAGAAGATAATTGGACGAACTATGCTAAGGGAATGATTTATTATTTACGCGAAGCAGGCTATCAAGTTGAACAAGGAATGGACATTTACATTTGGGGAAATCTTCCTCAAGGAGGATCAGGATTATCATCATCAGCATCAATTGAGATGCTGTTTGGGGTAATGGTTCAATCCTTGTTTGGCCTCGACGTTGACCGGCTCGATCTTGTTAAAATGGGAGTTAAAACTGAAAATGAATTCTTAGGTTTGAGCTCAGGGATTCTTGACCAATTTGCAGTTGGGATGAGTAAAGAAGGCCATGCAATCTTACTCGATACGAATACTTTAGATTACAAATACGTTCCGTTAGACTTAAAGGACAACGTAATTGTGATCATGAATACGAATAAACCACGGGCTTTAGTTGAATCGAAATACAACGAGCGAGTTGCAGAATGTCAGGAAGCTGTTAAAGAACTCCAACAAAAATTGGATATTAATGCTTTAGGTGAACTAGATAATGAAACCTTTGATGAATACTCATATTTATTGAAAGATGAAACTCATTTGAAGCGTGCACGGCATGCTGTTTCAGAAAATCAACGCTGTCTTCGTGGAGAAGCAGCCCTTGAAAAAGGCGACCTGGAAGAATTTGGACGGCTTCAAAATGCTTCGCATGTTTCCCTTGAATATGATTATGAAGTAACAGGAAAAGAACTTGATACACTTGCACATGAAGCTTGGAAGCAACCAGGTGTTTTAGGAGCAAGAATGTGTGGTGCAGGTTTTGGCGGCAGCGGGATTGCATTGGTTGCCAAAGATAAGGTTGATGAATTCGAAAAAAACGTTGGAAAAGTTTATGAAGAAAAAATTGGCTATGCTCCGCGGTTCTATGTTGCGGAAGTTGCCGATGGGACCCATGAATTATAAAAGAGAAAGATGAGTGACAATGATGAGTGTGAAGAGTTTAGTTGATAAGTTTGTTTGTGGTGTAATTAACGAAAGCGACTATGAAAGCCTTGACCGCAATTATTTGAAGAACCGGGTTTTAAACCTTGTCGGGGAAGAAAATATTCCATCCGCTCCAGAAACGGATGACCTGATCGAACTGAAAAACCAATTGGTTCAGGTTGCCGTTCAAAACCAAAAGATTGGTGACACTGCCAATGAACAGGATAATCTTGGGGCAGAATTAATGGACTTTATTACACCGGCTCCAAGCATCGTAAATCGGCGTTTCTGGGATGAATATCAAATTTCACCGCAAAAGGCAATCGCTGCATTTTATGATTTAAGTAAACGAAATGATTATATTAAAACGAAGGCAATTGCAAAAAATATTTACTTCAAACACCCAAGTGAATATGGCGATATTGAAATTACCATTAACCTTTCCAAGCCTGAAAAAGATCCAAAGCAAATTGCGCTTGCAAAGAAAATGAAGTCTTCCGGTTATCCAAAATGCAACCTTTGCATGGAAAATGAAGGCTATCAAGGACGAATCAATTATCCGGCCCGGACTAACCACCGCATCATCCGGCTTGATATTGAAGGCCATCAATGGGGATTCCAGTATTCACCGTATGCTTACTTCAATGAACATTGCATCTTTTTAGATTCTGTTCATGAAGAAATGGTAATTGATAAAAAAACATTCAAGCAATTATTGACGATCGTTCAAAAGTTTCCGGGTTATTTTGCGGGCAGCAATGCTGACCTTCCAATTGTTGGCGGTTCGATTTTATCGCACGAACATTACCAAGGCGGGCGGCACACGTTTGCAATGGAAACGGCCCCGATTGAAACGCCAATCAAATTTGCAGGCTTTGAAAATGTTGAAGCTGGAATCGTTAAGTGGCCAATGTCAGTAATTCGATTAACAAGTTCAAACATGAATCAGATTTGTGACTTAGCAGATAAAATTTTGCAAAAGTGGAATCATTACACCGATAAATCAGTATCCGTTGTTGCTCAATCAAACGGCGAATGGCACCATACGATTACCCCAATTGCGCGGATGCGGAACGGAAAGTATGAACTTGATCTTGTTTTACGTGATAACCAAACATCCGCTCAGTATCCAGATGGAATTTTCCATCCGCATAAAGACGTCCAACATATCAAAAAGGAAAATATCGGCCTGATCGAGGTTATGGGATTAGCAATCCTACCGCCACGCTTGAAGGCCGAAATGCAAGAAGTTGAAAAGTATTTGCTTGGTAAGGATAATCAAATTGCAGATTATCACCGTGAATGGGCAGATAAAATCAAAAAGGAATCACCGAGTTTGAATGAACAAAACGTTCATGCGGTTGTTCAAGATGAAATTGGAAAGGTCTTTGTTCGGGTTCTTGAAGATGCGGGAGTCTTCAAGCGGGATGACCAAGGACATCAAGCATTTATGAAGTTTATTGACGCAATTAATCACTAAATATTCGGGGAGGCTTTTGAATGGCAAATCTAATTAGTTTTGATGAACAAAATAAAGTATTTCATCTTCATAATGACAAAATTTCATACATTTTTTCAGTTGTTGAAGGTGGATTATTAAACCATTTATATTACGGAAAAAGAATTAATGAATATCATGGCGAAATGAATTACCCTCGAATTGACCGGGGCTTTTCTGGAAATCTTCCTGGATCATTAGACCGGACATTTTCACCAGATACCTTAATGCAAGAGTACAGTACAAGCGGGATTTGTGATTATCGCACACCGGCGGTAATTGTTCGCCAGGAAAACGGATCACGGGCCTCACGGCTTGAATATCAGGGTTACCGGATCGAAGCTGGAAAGCCGAAGTTAAAGGGCCTGCCAGCAACTTATATTGAATCTGACGATGAAGCTGAAACCCTTTACGTTACTCTTAAAGATCAAGTTTCAGATGTTGAAGTGACATTATTATATACAATTTACCGTGATCGCGCAGTGATTGCCCGGTCAGCTCAGGTAAAGAACAACGGGGATGCAGCTGTTTATCTTGATAAGGTAGCATCAATGCAAATTGACTTGCCAAATCAACCGTTGGATGTTGTCAGTTTCCCAGGAGCCCACGCCAATGAACGCGACATGGAACGGGCTCACTTAAATCGGGGCGTTCGAAAATATGAAAGCCGGCGGGGAACAACAAGTCACCAAATGAATAACTTTGTTGCATTATGTTCGCCGAATACGGATGAAATGAATGGCGAAGTTTATGGATTTGACTTAGTTTATTCCGGCAACTTCGCAATTGAAGTTGAACGCGATCAAATTCAACAAACCCGGGTAACATGCGGAATCAACGATTACAACTTTGCATGGAAATTAGCTTCAAACGAAGAGTTCCAAACACCTGAAAGCTTAATTGTATACTCTGACGAAGGATTTAACGGAATGAGCCAAACCTTCCATCACTTGATTCAAGAACGGGTTGTTCGTGGAAAGTATCGTGATCAAGAACGACCGATCGTAGTTAATAACTGGGAAGCAACCTTTATGGACTTTACCGAAGAAAAGTTAACGCCGATTGTTGACGAAGCTCAAAAACTTGGCATTGAAATGTTTGTTCTTGATGATGGCTGGTTTGGTCACCGTGACGATGATAATTCATCATTGGGCGACTGGTACGTTGATCAGAAGAAGTTCCCAAAGGGCTTGAAGCACTTTGCAGATTATGTTCACGATAAAGGACTTAAATTTGGTTTGTGGTTTGAACCTGAAATGATTTCAATCGATTCAGATTTGTACCGTGAACATCCAGACTACATGATGGCTGTTCCTGGACGGAAGCCATCACCATCCCGGAATCAATACTTACTTGATTTGACCCGGAAAGATGTCCGCGATAACATCATCGGTCAGGTTGAAAAGATTTTACGGGAAAATGATGTTGATTATGTCAAGTGGGATATGAATCGGCATTTATCAGATGTTTATTCGCTTAAACTTCCTGCAGATCAAGAAGGTGAAGTATATCACCGGTATATTTTAGGTGCGTATGAAATGGTTGATCAAATCACAAGTGACTTCCCTGAAATCCTCTTTGAAGGTTGTTCAGGTGGTGGTGGCCGCTTTGATACCGGCTGGACATATTACATGCCGCAGTCGTGGGCAAGTGACAATACGGATGCAGTTGCGCGTCAACGGATCCAATATGCAACGTCATACGTCTATCCAACATCAACAATGACGGCTCACGTTTCAGTTTCACCCAACCAACAAACTGGGCGGCAAACATCATTTGAAACCCGTGGAAATTGCGCAATGAGTGGGGTCTTTGGATATGAATTAGACTTGACTCAAATGAGTGATGACGAAAAAGCAATGGTGACAAAACAAGTTGCTGAATATAAAGAAATTCGTCATCTTGTTCAATTTGGTGATTTTTACCGTTTGAAGAGTCCATATACATCAAATGAATGTGCATGGATGTTTGTTTCACCAGACAAGAAAGATGTTTTAGTAAAACAATTCCAAACAATGGCGGACGCGCAAGCACTGTCAACAATTACTAAGCTAGTTGGACTTGATCCGCAAAAACATTACCAAAATGTTGAAACAAAAGAGATCTTTGGTGGCGACGAATTGATGAACGTTGGATTTTTCAATCCATTTTACCATCACGATTATGCAAGCAGCAGTTATCGGTTTAAGGCAATTGACTAAAAAAGCGGGGAATGAAAATGACGGTTCAAAATAAAGCAATGTTGATTACCTATCCGGATAGTTTAGGAAAAAACATTAAGGAATTAACCGAAGTCTTGGAACACGATTTTGGGGATGCAATTGGCGGGGTTCACTTATTGCCATTCTTTCCTTCAACGGGTGATCGGGGCTTTGCACCAGTTGATTACAAAGATGTTGATCCACAATTCGGAACATGGGAAGACGTTGAAAAGTTAGGCGAAAAGTATTATTTAATGTTTGACTTTATGATCAATCATATTTCGCGTCAATCAGAATATTATAAAGACTTCAAGAAGAATAAAGATGCCAGCAAATGGGCAGATTTGTTCTTAAGTTGGGATAAGTTCTGGCCAGAAGGACACCCAACTCAAGAAGATATTGATTTGATTTATAAACGGAAAGATCGGGCGCCATATCAAGAAATTCATTTTGATGATGGAACAACGGAAAAGCTCTGGAATACCTTTGGCGAAGAGCAAATTGATATGGACGTTCGGACACAGGTGACAAAGGATTTCATTAAATCAACCCTTGAAAGCTTAATTGATCATGGTGCTGACATTATTCGGCTCGATGCGTTTGCATATGCGGTTAAGAAACTTGGAACGAATGACTTCTTTGTTGAACCTGAAATTTGGGATTTATTAAATGAAGTTGATGAGGTTGTTAAGGCTAAGAAGGCTGAAATCTTACCTGAAATTCATGAACATTACAGTATGCCATTTAAGATTTCAGATCATGGATACTTTGTTTATGACTTTGCTTTACCAATGGTTACCCTCTATTCAATTTATAGCGGGAAGACCGATCAGCTTGCTAAATGGTTAACAATGAGTCCAATGAAGCAATTTACAACCCTTGATACCCATGATGGAATTGGGGTGGTCGATGCACGGGATATTCTAACACAAGACCAAATTGACTTTACGACTAATGAGCTTTATCGAATTGGGGCAAATGTAAAGAAGAAGTATTCAAGTGCAGAATATCATAACCTTGATATTTATCAGATCAACACGACCTTCTATTCAGCTCTTGGTGATAATGATCAACGGTACTTCATGTCACGGTTGATTCAAGTCTTTGCACCGGGAATTCCGCAAGTATACTATGTTGGGCTGCTGGCCGGAAAGAACGATATCAAGTTGCTTGAAGAAACAAAAGAGGGACGGAATATTAATCGGCACTACTATACAAAAAAAGAGGTTGCTGAAGAAGTTAAACGCCCGGTTGTTGCTTCATTATTAAAACTGTTATCATTTCGGAATAACGAAGTCGCATTTGATTTAGACGGTTCAATCGATGTTGAAACCCCAGATGAGCATTCAATTATTATTTCACGTTTAAGTGCAGATGGCAGTCAGAAAGCTGTTATGGAAGCTAACTTAAAAGACTTAACATATTCAGTGAAAGTTAATGGAGAAAAAGTTGAGTTTTAAGATAAATCAATTTTTATTAGAACTTGATGACTTTCCGGCCCTTAATTTCACCGTTCTTCATCTTATCGATCATTTCATTAACTTCGTCTAATTTGCATACAGATACGATTGGTTTAATTGCGCCATCAGCAGCCAAATCAAAGGCTTCTAAATCTTGACGGGTTCCAACCAATGAGCCGGCAACTTGAATACCATCAAGCACGTCTTCACAATTGATAATCCCATTTTGCCTTTTGGTAAACCGACTGCAACGACCTTTCCGCCAGCGCGTAAACTATCAACGGCCTGATCAAATGCGATTTGCGAAACGGCCGTAACGATTGCGGCATGGGCACCGTCGAATTGATCGTGTGCAAATTTTCCGGAGTCGGCATTCTTTGAATTAAAGGTTAAGTCAGTCCCGACTTCCTTTGCGTATTCCAATTTGTCATCATTAATATCAACGGCTAGTACATGAGCCTTAAAGACATTTTTAGCCCATTGAATTGCTAAGTTTCCTAAACCGCCGCAACCATAGATGGCAACCCATTGTCCAGGACGGATTCCGGAAGTCTTTAGTGCTTTGTAAGTTGTTACACCGGCACAAGTAATTGAACTTGCTTGGATCGGGTCTAATTTTTCAGGAACCTTAACGGCGAAATCACCTCTAATAATGCATTCCTCGGCCATTGCACCGTCCATGTTATAACCTGCGTTTTGAACTGAACGGCAAAGAAGCAACGGCAACTAAATTTAAAAACATTATTAGCTTTGCACGTGATCACGGTTTTGAAGTCATTTTAGACATTAATCCGGGAATTTTTAAGCAACTTGGAATTTCATACGATGATTTAAAGTTTTTTGCTGATCTTAGGGCCAGCGGAATCCGGCTTGATGAAGGCTTCGACGGCTTGAAGGAATCATTGATTTCATATAATCCGTATGGGTTAAACATTGAATTGAACATGAGTAATAACGTTGCTTATTTAGATAACATTTTATCGTATGAAGCAAACGTTCCGTACATTTACGGTTGCCATAACTTTTATCCGCAAGAAGGCAGCGGATTGCCGTATGATTTCTTTGTCAAGTGCAGTCAACGGTTTAAAAAACACGGAATCAAGACATCGGCATTTGTTACAAGTCAAGATGCTTTGACTCAAGGCGGTCCGTGGAACGTAAACGATGGGTTGCCGACCCTTGAAATGCACCGGCATTTGCCAATCGCCGTTCAGGCTAAGCACTTATTTGCAACGGGACTGATCGATACGGTCATTATTGGAAACTGCTATGCTTCGGATGAAGAACTGGAAAGTTTAGTAGCGCTTGACCGTTACTGCATCACTTTAGATGTTGATTATGTTCCGGAAGTCAATCCAATTGAAAAGACGATTTTGGAAGATAACCTTCATTTCCGCCGGGGCGACATTACCGTAATGACGATTCGGTCAACGCAGGTTCGGGTCAAATACGCTGATCAGCCGAACCCGCCGCATGATAATGAACACGAATTCAAACGCGGGGATATTGTTATCGGCAATGATGAGTTTGGCCGGTATAAAAATGAATTACAGATCGTTTTGGAACCGCATCAGGATTCGCGGAAAAATCTGGTTGGCCGAATTCCCGAAAATGAAATTTTTATGCTCGATTACATCAAGCCATGGAGCAAATTTAAATTCGAAAATCATAATTAAAAATCAACAATAATTTATCTGAAAAAAGAGATCAAATATCAGTAAGGATGCGGATTAGAACCGTATTCTTATTTTTTATTGACCAATTAAGACCGATTAAAAATCGTTATCCAGAATCACCAATAAATATTTCAAATATTTTGTCATATCTTTTAGAATAGGAAATGGATGCTATAGGAAAAGGAATGGATTAGTTATGGGCAAATTAAGTGTAACGGAAATTTTGCATAAGCCGTTTACAAGCCGTAACCTGTTATACGTTTTTAAAGGAATTTTGGTCGGCTTGGTAACTGGAGTGGTTGTAAGTATTTTCCGGTTGATTATTGATAAGACGATGAAGGGATTATATTTCATTTATCCCTATATGGTAGCCCATCCAAAGACAATTATCCTATACGTAATTGCGACGATTATTTTATGTATCGTGCTTGGATTTATTATCCGGCCGCAGTTGTTTTACGTTAAAGGATCAGGTGTTCCGCAAATTGAAGCGGTAATGGATGGCCAACTTGAAATGCATTGGTGGGCCGCACTGTGGCGGAAGTTTGTTGGCGGATTACTGGCAATTTGTCCAGGACTGTTTCTTGGGCGGGAAGGCCCATGTATTCAAATGGGAGCCTGCATTGGTCAAGGGTTTTCAGAAGAAGTATTCCATGGTGATAAACAAGACCGGAATATCATGTTGGCATGCGGAATTGCAGCCGGATTATCAGCTGCTTTCAGTGCCCCATTAGCGGGCGCGCTTTTCTTGGTTGAAGAAATCACCTTGGGGTTTGCCTCAGCAACGGTTTGGTTGGCTGCGTTGGCGGCTGCAGTTGCTTCAGACTTAGTGACCCTCTTATTCTTCGGGTTAACACCAAGTTTACACTTTATCTATGATTACAGTGTTCCGGTTAAGGATTACTGGCAATTGATTATTTTAGGAATTATTTTGGGGTTATTTGGAAACCTGTACCAACGGGTAATCTTAAGTCTGCCAAAGTGGTACGGCAAATTGACCATTATTCCAAAAGCATGGCACAGTATTGTTCCATTGCTGTTAGTAATTCCGATTGGGCTGTATTACGTTAAGATCTTAGGTGGAAGTCACGATTTCATCTTAGACTTAACCAGTCCGCATTTTATTAATTATTTAAGTGACCACTTACCAGCAATTGGTTTTGTTGCTTTGTTGTTGCTTATTCGGTTTGTCTTTTCGATGATTTCGTACGGGGCATCAACGCCGGGTGGAATTTTCATGCCGATTTTAGTTTTGGGAGCAACGAGCGGCGCCCTTTATGCAAGTATCATGATCCATGCCGGACTGTTGGCAAAGGGTTACTTCTTGAACATCGTAATTTATGCGATGGCTGCCTACTTTGGGGCGATTGAAAAAGCACCGTTTACGGCCGTTGTTTTGATTTCAGAAATGGTCGGCAGCATTAAACACATGATGCCGTTGTTGGTCGTAACGTTGATCGCGTACGTTATCAATGATTGGCTTGGCGGCCGTCCAATTTACGCTGCATTGAAGGATGAAATGATGAGTTCATTGGATAATCCGCGGAAGAGTGCGGAATTAACGGGATTAAGAAGTTAGGAAGCAATTTAATTGTGAAAGTCGTGCTTATTGAACTCCAAGAAAAAGTTATGATTTCGTAGCAGAACGTTCACAGATAATTCATAGGTCGTCATTAGTATTATAAACATAGTAATTCATAAATATATTCCACTGATTTCTATCCCTCTTGAAATGGTGGAAGATGAAATTACAATCCTAAAATAATATCCTAAATATACTTCCTTTTCACAAGGTCTGGTAGTTGGTGTCATTGGAGCGCTGGCTGACAGGCCTTGTTTTTTTAGAACATTTTGGGCGATAATAGGAAAAGTGATTTAAAAAGCAAAGAGGTAATATCATGAAACAGAAACACGGCAAAGGAAGTTTCTGGGGACTTGTTCCGTTGCTTACTTTCTTGGTGCTGTATATTATTACAGGCGTTTCAACTCAAAATTTTAACAGTATGCCGTTGATGATTGGGATTCTGATCGCATCGGCTGTGGCATTGATGATGCATCGAAAGGGTGAAATCGACCAGACAACGTTTGCGGAACGTGTGACAAAGTATTGCGTCGGCGGCGGAGATGATGGCTTGATTTTAATGGTGATCGTCTTTTTGCTTGCTGGTGGATTCTATGGCGTGTCGAAGGGAATGCACGCAGTTGATGCAGTAACCAACCTGGGATTGGATATTTTACCAGTCAAGTTAATATTACCCGGGTTATTTGTGATCGGTTGTATTATCAGTTTCGCAATGGGAACCTCAATGGGGACCGTGGCGGCATTAATGCCGATCGGAGTTTCCTTAGCGTTGAAAATTCACGGCAACATGGCATTATTTTGCGGAACGGTCGTTGGAAGTGCGATGTTTGGCGATAATTTGTCGATGATCTCGGCCTCGGTAATTGCGGCAACGCGGACCCAGGATGTCAGTATGATGAAGAAGTTTAAAACGAACATCGCGATGCTTTTGCCAGCAATCATTGTTAACTTGGCTTTATTAGCGATGCAACCGGTCGGCCAGGGCGTTCATTTAAGCGGAAATCACCCGTATGACTTGTTGAATCTTTTGCCGTATATCTTGGTTATTATTCTCTCATTTACGGGGATGCACGTTATTTTGGTATTGACCTTGGGCATTTTGACTGGGGTTGTAATTGGCGTCTTCCATGGCGATTTTTCACTTGTAAAATCAATGACGGTTATTCACAACGGAATGATGAGCATGGAAGACATGGCATTGATTGCGATTTTGGTTGGCGGCTTAGTCGCCTTAATGGATTATCTGGGCGGAATCGACTGGATCATCAATGCACTAACCCGCAAAATTAAGTCCGCAAAGGGCGGTGAATTTGCGATTGCTGGACTAGTGAGTTTGTTAGACATTATTACAACCAATAACACCGTTTCAATCATTACGGCGGGCCCCCTTGCCAAAGACATCGGTGATCAGTTTGGAATTTCAGCTCCACGGATCGCAAGCGACTTGGTTACCTTTTCATGTGCCTTTAACGGATTGATTCCGTATGGCGGACAGTTATTGGTCGCTGCGGGGTTAGCGAAGATTTCACCAATGCAGATCGTGCCGTATAGTTGGTATTGCTTGCTAATGTTGGTATCAAGTGTCGGATTTATTTTGTTGAGTCGGGATAGGAGAAAATAATGAAAATAAGGAATCAAATTCAAAGAATGATTTATATATTAGCATTTGTTATTGGTGTGATTATTTTTTACAATGCTTGTTTTTATCCGGGCCAAATTTATGGGGATAATCGCAGTTTACCAGATGTTTTATTAATAATTTGTTCTGCAATTATTCTGTTTATTTCAATCTTACGTTTTTCGAATTTTTTCAATAAATTCAAGTATCGAAAAGTTATTTATGGAATAGTTGTTGCTTTACAAGTTGCTATTCAAGGTTATTTAGCTTTCCATATGATAGGAGTATTAGGAACTGATGACATTCATGTACGATTACAAATAGGAAAACTTCTTCAAAATAAATATTCATGGTTGCCCTATTTTTCATATGCTCCCAATAATATTGGAGTGGTTATTTTTGCAACCTGGTGTGTTCGATTTATTAAGTTATTAGGATTTTCCACAGGTGTCGCCATTAATATTTTCAATTTAGTTTGCATTGACATTGCAATTGGATGTGGGTGGATAATTTTAAGAAAATTAAAGCATTTTAAAGCTGCAGATATCTATTTTGTATTGGTAAATTGTTTTAGTCCTTTTGTCTTAATGGCATTTATTATGTATGCAGATGTTCCTTCAGCAATGTTTTGTATCTTAGGAATCACATTGTTTATTTTTTATTTGAAGGGAAAAGGGAAATTAAAGTATTTATGGCTTGTTTTATCAGCTTTCTTTATTGCGTGGGCTTCCTTTACTAAAGAAAATGCAATTATTTTATTAATTGCAGCGATATTAACGACCTTATTGGCACTTAAACCGAAAAAAGCAATTATTACATTAGGAATATTTTTGAGTGTTTTTGGGGCTACTTCGGCAACACAGCAAACTTTAAAAAAAGCGGATAACTTTCACATGATAAAATCAATGAATTTCCCATATACATATTGGATAGCCTTGGGATTAAACCCCGGGACAAATGGGACATGGAAACCTAATTCACCATCGATTCCAGATCCGAATAGTGATACCGCGCGCTTTGCAACGAAAGAAGAGAAAAATCGCCATGATGTTTACTTAATAAAAAAAGAAATACATGAAATGGGATTTCGTGGTCTCCTTGGTTTATATTCCAAAAAGGCTAATGAGCAATATTCTATGGGAACAAATGGAGTAGAAACAAAAAGCTATTCGACTCGGAGTAGTTATTTCCCAATTTATGAATATTTATATGGCAACAAAAGGGATTTCTTGTTCTTTATTGATCAGATTATTTGGTTGATTTTTCTGGTTGGGTTTATTATTGAAACTGTTTTTTTGACCAGAAACTTAAATGAAGATGGTATATTTTCACTTATATTAAATCTTTTTATTATCGGAATTTTCTGTTTTCATATTTGTATGTGGGAAGTTCAACAAAGATACGGCTTCATTGCGCTATTACCATTAATTATTATGGCGTGCTTAGGATTAGAAAAGATTTCAATGGAAAAGGTTTCAGTGAAACAACATGTTTTGCTTCCAAGCACTGGAATAATATTGATTGGATTAGTATTAGGGACAATTAATTCTTTTCCACTGACAAATAATACTCAAAGTACAGAGATTGTTTATGGTCACAATTTCCCAACAGATTCAATTGAGCTGAAGCCGGGAGAAAAGATAACGGAATCCAATACTGTGAATACTTGGTTTAATCGGGTTAATCTTAATGTTCCTAATGGTAAGAAGTTAGAGATGGCTATTCAACGAAAAAATTCATCAGATATAAAGATAAAAAATGGGGTAGTAAAACATTATTTTCCTGCAGGGACTTATAATATAACCATAAAAAATAATGGAACAAAACCAATTAAAATTGGAGTTCTAAAAAGTTCGCCATTGGATGTTTTAGGAAATCCAATATCTGGAAGTAAGGAAAATTATTTGTGTTATAATTTCTTCCAAAATAAAAAGGTTGTTCCAATTTCAAGTGTAGTTCTTTATGGATGGTTAATCCTGATGATGATATTATTGTGGTTAAACTATTTAGAAATTAAATCAAATGAATAAAAATCAACAAGGATGGATATATTTTTAAGGAGATATAGAGTTGATATGGAAAAAAGGAAAAATCGCTAATTTCATTAAAGTGTTGTTAATTATGGTGGCCTTTTCAATAATTTTTATAATTGTTGGCGGTGGTCGGCGGTGTTTAACACTTTATAATTCAGATTTAGCTTTTCATCTTAATCGAATAATTGGAACAGAAAATGTTCTTACTCACCCGATAAACTATGCGGTGTTTCACTAATTGGGTCTCGGAGTAAATTATTTTTATCCATGATTAACGATTTTGCCGATTATTTGGCTAATGAAACTGACGCATTCGCTTGCGCTTGGTTACATGTTATTTCTGATATTGTTTAATACGATATCAGGAGTCATTGTGTACTATTCAATGAAACCGATATATAAAGACAATTTGAAATCTTTAACCTTTTCAATTTTGTATCTCTTTTTGTTTTATCGTGGATTGGATTTGTATCGAAGGGCTGATATTGGAGAGTTTATTGCAATGACATTTATGGTCGTTGTTTTTAGTGCTTTATATCAGTTAATAATGGGAAAAAAGAAGGCATGGATCTCATTATCATTAGGAATGGCTTTGATAATTTATTCGCATCTGTTATCAGCGATAATTACAGTTATCATGTGCTGTTTAATGCTCGTTTTGACTTGGAATTACGAAAAAAATTGGAAATTTACGATTGTTGAATTATCTAAGGGGATTGGGGCAACTTGCTTATTAAGTTTAGGTTTCTTATTCCCGTATTTTCAACAAATGAAATTAGGAATCAACCCGCCTTCTTCTGAAAATTTGTCTAAGTTGGCCTTAGGTGTAACAAATTTATTCAACAATTCCTTGAATAATTCCTGGGGCGATAGCCTATATACCGTTCCATCCTTGGGGATTATCTGTTTGATCTTCTTGATGATTGGAATCGTTAAAGCCAAAACCACAAAATTTGAAAAGACAATTTATTTGTTAGGAATCATTAGCGTAATTTTGTCGACAAAGCTATTTCCCTGGAATTTATTTCAAAAGCATTTTGCGTTGTTACAATTCCCGTGGAGATTCCTCGAAACTGCCTCAATTTTCTTACTGATGTATGGAGTCTCCGCTACGTTAAGTTCAAAGAGTTTCCTTAAATCGATTGGACTAATTATTTGCTCGATCATGTTTTTCTATTTTAGTGCGAATAGTATCGAAAATACAGTCAAGGCAAGTGATCAGGCATCAAGGCAAAATATTACTAGTATTTTGGCCTACGATACGGCTGACTATGTTCCTCAAAAGGCTGTAAATCATCACAGTATAAATGAGCACCAATTTTTTAATGAGAAAAATGAAAAAGTGAAATTGGCTCATACGGAGACTTCTACGAGATCTGTAATTAATTTACATTCATATAAGGGATCGGTAATTAACACGCCAATCTTATATTACAAAGGTGAAAAGGCAATAATTGACGGTAAAGAACTTCCAATCAAAGAATCATCAAGGGGAACAATTGAAATTTTAAATGTTCCTCAAAATGGAAAAATTGAAATAACAAGTCAGTACACAAAATTTGCAAGGACAGGGCAGATTATTTCTGTCATTTCGCTTCTTGGCTTAATGGTTTTAATAATTCGAAATTATTTTAAAACAAAAAGTTATTAAGCAATTGATGAAAAAAATCCAGTTTTGTTAATTCAAAACTGGATTTTTTATGCTTTTTAGATATTTTTTAACGCTGTAAGCGTATGCTTTCCTGCTCTTAATTCTTCTGCAACGCGATGAACATTCTTTTTCATTTCATCATATTGATCGGGAGTGATTTGAGCAATTTCATTATCTAAATTGGCTAAATCATCAATTGCGATTCCAAGATTATTTTTAGTGATGAAATCGGCCAAAGCAGCTTGTTTCCATAGGATTACCGGAAGACCAGAACTTAAGTATAGTGAAACTTTATGCGGGTCGTTGTACTTTTCGTAGTTTCCCATTAACCCATCACATTCGTGAATACTGTCGCCATCCCAAACGAGTCCGAAACTTTGAGTAAGAAATTTCGCCAGCTCATCAGGCTTTTTAACTCCTTGGTAAGTAATATTTTGGGGGTAATGTTCAGCCGGTTTTGGGCCAAACAAATCGATTTGAGTGTTAATGTTCAATTTCGTTAAAAACGTTGATTTTTCCAGGTTACCGGCAAAAACAACTTTCCGGTTAAAGTCATTATCGTTGATTGGTAAGGCGGTCAAGTAATCAAAGATTTCAAGGGAAACCATTGGCGTTGTGATTCCATGATCTTCAAGCCATTGTTTCATTTTGCTGTTGTGAACGATCAGGCCGTCAACAGAGTTGAAAATTTTTGATTCACGTTGCCAGTCTTTATCTTGTTGGTAACGCAAAGCCGCAACGTCATGGATTAACAAAACAAGCTTGGCGTTCGGGTTATATTTGCGTAATTCTTTCAACGAAATATCGGTTGTGAAATTAAAGTAACCGGCATACTGGAAAACGATCAAATCAGCATTAGTTTGGTATTGCTTTTTCAATCCGCCGCAATAAGATTTAATTAAAAATGCAAGTTTGCTTAAATGTGAAGGCGGGTTGGTAATGATCATTGGTTTGAACCCGGCTTTTTGGGAAATTTGAATAATATCGTCTTTCGCTTTAGATCCAGCGTTTGTTCTGTTAACGGCACTTTCACTGATCGTTGCGATTATTTTTTCCATAATTAAGAAACCTCGTTCTTTTTAATATCTTCAGTAATCTTACTATACTTCAACCAAAAAAGGAACAACGGCCAGAACCGCTGTCCCCTTCGAAGAATTTAATTAGTCGTTTAAATTATAAACGTCATTGATTGGCTTAATGATGATTGAGTTAATGTCGTTTAATAATTGATTTAATGATTGTTCAGCAGCCATCAAGTTCTTAACAGCGTCCATGTCGTTCATCTTTTTAGCCAATTCTTGAAGCTTTTTCACGTCTTCTTCTTTTGGTTGTTGACCGTTTAATTGAGCGTTGCGCAAAACTTCTTGTAATTCGCTGAATTCTTTGTACATGCTGAATGCAACTTGGTCTTGTTTTAAAGCTGCAAATGCGTTTTGAACGGCCATAAATTGTTGGGTTTGTGGCAAATCACTTGCAACTTGGTTTACTGAATCATAAATATTTACAGTCATGGATAATTCCTCCTTTGAGCTTATATCTAATTCTATCATAATGTGAAAATAGTTGATAGAATCACGATTGCCGATGTTGACCGTTAAATGAAATCATGCTTTAATAAAAACAGGATATCAGCATCGGAAATTCAGTAGAGCATCACCCACTGGTTCAGAAAGTTAGCGGTCGCTGGAAGCTAATCCATGGTGAGAATCGAATTACACTTTCATTTAGTGATGCACCGGACTGGCGTTTTCCAGTAAGAGGCACATTTGTGTAAAGTTGGGTGGTACCACGACTGAGTTCGTCCCTGGATTAAATTCCAGGGACTTTTTATTTGGATGCGAGGTAATGGAGGTCAAACATGGACATTTTAGAAGATTTAAAATGGCGTGGCGCAATCAATCAGGAAACTGATGAAGAAGGCTTACGCGAATTATTAAACGAAAAGAAAATTTCATTATATTGTGGAACAGATCCAACCGGTGATAGTTTGCACATTGGTCATTTGATTCCATTTATCATGTTGAAACGGTTTGAAATGGCCGGGCACCACCCATACATTTTAGTTGGAGGCGGAACCGGTTCGATCGGTGATCCAAGTGGCCGCAAAACAGAACGGCAATTACAAACCAAGGAACAAGTTGAACACAACGTTCAAGCGTTGACGAAACAAGTTACCCGGCTTTTCGGCGGCAGCGGTCACGTAACATTTGTGAATAACTTTGATTGGCTTTCACAATTTAACTTGTTAGATTTCCTCCGCGATTATGGGAAAGAATTTAACGTTAATACCATGATTCGGAAAGACGTTGTTGCTAGCCGGTTGGAAAACGGAATTTCATTTACTGAATTTACATACCAAATCCTGCAGTCAATCGACTTTTTGACATTGTATCGTGATCACGATGTGCAATTACAAATTGGCGGTTCTGATCAATGGGGCAACATCACTGCCGGAATTGATTTGATCCATAAAAAGGAAGGTCAGGATGCCAAAGTCTTCGGTCTGACGATTCCATTGATGTTGAAGGCTGACGGAACTAAATTTGGAAAGACTGCCGGCGGAGCGGTATGGCTTGATCCAAAGAAGACATCACCATATGAATTCTACCAATTCTGGTTGAACCAAGATGACCGTGATGTTGTGAAATACTTGAAGTACTTCACTTTCTTAAGCCATGATGAAATCAATGCGTTGGCTGAAAAGGTGCAGACCCAACCTGAAAAACGGGAAGCACAACGTGCATTGGCTCGAGAAGTTACAACCTTTGTCCACGGTGAAGAAGCAATGCATGAAGCTGAAAAGATCTCTGAAATTTTATTCAGCGGCGACATTAAAGAATTAACGGCTGAACAAGTTGAACAAGTCTTTGGTAAAATGCCATCCGTTGAAGTTTCACGTGAAAAACAAAACCTTGTAATTTGGTTGGTTGATAACGGCATTGAACCATCACGGCGGCAAGCCCGGGAAGATGTTAAGAACGGGGCAATTCGGGTCAACGGTGAGCGGATCCAGGATCTTGAATATGAACTTGACCCAACCGCTGCTTTTAACGGTAAATACGTTGTTATCCGGCGCGGAAAGAAGAAATACTTCTTGGCAAAGGTTAAATAAGAAGGTGTGACAAAACGCAAAAAACGAGCGTGGTGGAAGCAGAAAAGCAAACGAATCGCGCAGTATAGATTCGGAGGTTTGCGTCCTTCCACGCAGCTCGTTTGTTTTGGAACCCGATTATGTGAATATAAAAAAGAGGCTGTGATTGTCACAGCCTCTTTGTTTTACCTTAAAACGCGCCGTCACCGGAATCGCCGCCAAAGCCACCGGAACTTCCAAATCCGCCGGATGAAGAGCTCCCGTTGCTGGCGCGGTTGCTAGCATCTGAGAAAGTCGAGTGAACTTGGCCATAAAAGTCTTCGCCATCTTGGTCATCATAGTAAAAACTATTATTGGGACCGAATGTTGAAACAAATTCAGCGTCAGAGAAGTCTTGATGGAGTCGTTTAAGGACTTTCGGGGCAAGCCCAAAGCCTGCAGCGTATGGCAAAATATCTTTCCATAAAATTAAATCACCAAGTTGTGAATTTTTAAAATCACTTGTGTCATGCAGCATTTTTTGGAACCCGGCAATTCGAATGTACTTTTTTAAACCTTCCGCATTGAAGTTTGTATTGTGACGATATGCGAAGAGAAAAAGAAGAACGGTTGCCAAACAAATTAACGCAATGAGCACGATTTTTAAATCCCAATCTTTACGATTTACCCATCCTAATAAAATCAACAAAGTCATGATGAGATAGTTTTGATTATTATCTGAAATCTTATCAGCTACGGGGATCGTGTACCACCGTTTAACGGTTTCAAGGTATTCGTTGAACCAGTTATCAAGGGCTTTTGAAACATCTTTGGCACGGTGCTTGTCTTCCATTACCGCATCTTTAAGTTGATTAAGGGTGAATTGTTGCCCATCGCCAATGACATAAAATAGCAGGCTGTAAATATCTTCATTCTTCGAAAATTTACCATTGATAATTGAAGAATCTTTAAGAGTGATTCGATAGTCATCATCAAGGCTTTCAATTGCAATTTTGCCTTCGTTATGAAGTTGAAGCAACTCACCAGTAAACGCGTTGAACTTATCGATCCCTTTGTCGTTGAAAATGGTTCCACGTTCTTTTAATAAAGCATTCGCCATTCCAACGGGTATTGTTGGAATATCAAAATTATGCGGAATTTCGTCGACTTTGAGAACCTTTGCCTTTTGAGCCTTTCGTTTAACGATCAAGAAACGAAGAGTAGCGTATCCGATGATAACGAGCGGAAGCAGACAGTAATTTAAGAAAAATGAAAGTTCCCGTTCACGAGTGATTTTCTTTTCCTGCGTAATCGTTTTGTTAATGATTTTGGAGTTTTTAACATTTGAATTCTGGGCGGTAACTGATTTCGGGAAAAGAATATCTGCTTCAACGTATTTATTAGCGGGCAGTTTCTTAATGGCAAGACTTAAAGTTCCGTCCTTAGCAGAGACGTTTTGAGTATGGAATGCGTCACAATGAATCCAAGCCTTAAATGGAGTTAAGTTTTTCTGACCAAAATTAAATTTAATATGGACATTCTTTTGCGTCACATCAGTATCATTGCCGATCACTTTGTAGTTTAACCGTGCGGCGTCCGCATAGTTGGTGACGGCATCGTTCATTGTAAAGACGTAACGAATCGTGACGTTGTTATCACAGTCGACAGAGTGATACGTTTTGATTAAGAAAGTATCGTCCTTGTCTCCCTGAGTGACAGTATATGTATTATTATTTCCAGAATCATTTTGTTGAATCGGTTTCAGTTTGGCATTGCTATCTGCAATTTCAACTTTTTCAACATGATACGGCGAATTGGTTTTCGGCAGTTCTTGCTGATACGTCAAACCATCCGCATCGTCATCAAAATTGTACGTTACGGTTCGCGTTAATCGAACGGCCCCGTTTTTTTCAATCTGACAGTTGATGTTAAGCTTACTAATTGTATATTCGGGACCATCATCGTCGGCATGAACGGTCCGCAATGCAGTCACGCTAATCGTTAAAATGAATGCGATTATGGCGACGATAAAAGAGCGTCTTTTTGAATTGTTCATCATTTCTCAATCCTTTGTTTTTAATATTAAAAATATAACGTAATTTGGATGTTAAAACAATCTGCGGTGTCTGCCTAATTTTCTTTATGATATACTTCTAAGCGATAAGTCAGAATATTGTTAGGTAGGAAATTTAAAATGGACGAAGCAAAGAAAAATAATTCAAACCGAATCAATAACCTAATTGCGGTCGTCATTTTCGTTATTATGGCGATCGGAATGGTCTTACCCTTGATTCATACTGGAAAAATTGCAATCGATATTGACTGGTGGTTCCACTCTTCAAGGGTTGAGCAGATTTACCGGAATTTAAAGGCGGGAGTGCCATTTACGTACATTGCAACGTCGACGTTTAGTAAAACAGGTGTGGGTTCATTCCTGTTTTATCCGGATGCCTTCATGTATATTTGGGCGCTTTTACGGTTTATTTATTCACCAGTGACCGCGTATTACCTTTGGGTTGGAATCATCTTCTTTATGACCTTGACGGTTAGTTATTTTTGTATGCAAAGCTATGCTCATCGACCGCTTCGAAGTTTTATCTTTGCAGTGTTATATACGGTCGCACCGTATCATTTATACTTAAGCCCGGTAAACTGGGTTTTAGGGGAATTTGTTGCATATGCATTTTTACCGCTTGCCTTTTTAGGAATATATAAGGTTTTAGTTGGTGATGCCCGTCAATGGTATCTTTTGGCATGTGGAATCGGATTGATTTCTTATTGTCATATTTTGAGTGTTCTTTTAGCAGGCGAAATCATGGCAGCATTTTTGATTTACCGGCTCATTAAGGAAAAGGGAATGGAACTTGAACGGTGGCTTGCATTGATTAAGGCGGGAATCGTTGCATTAATTCTTGCTTTACCGATTATTATTCCGCTGATCACTGATTTCTTTGGCAAAGGAATTACCGGAACGTATTCTGGTGTTCGAATCGTTCAACAACTCGGAACAATTACAACTGATTCGATTGGGAACGTGGCAACGAGCGGAAGCATTGGATTAGTTCTGTTATTAGTAATTTTAACGGGATGGAAATGGGTTGACCGTAATAGCCTCGAAATGCCAATGTACATTGCCGCAGTAACCTTGCTGATTTTGGCTTCATCGGTTTTTCCATGGGAGAGCTTTAACCATACGCCATTAACGATTTTACAACTGCCTGTTCGCTACCTGTCATACTCAATTCTTTTTGCTGCCATTGTTGGTTCGCAGGGAATTGTAAAAATCTTGGATACGCATTTTGCCTTTGCGCGGGCTAAAGTTCCGGGATTGATGATGGTAATTTTTGCGGTTGCCGGAACAATGAGTTACTTTGGTTCAATTCTTCCAATGACAACTAAATTGCAAGACCGGCAGATCAATAAGCCGTTGATGCTGAACAAATTAAACCCTGGACAGCATCAAGTATTGATGAACAAAGTTGTTACGAATGCAAACTACCAGGATCAGTTTGCATATTGGGGATCAACCGGGACCGCGGATTATTATCCAACGACGGTTTTAAAACATGGTCATTTCTTTGATTACACGGTTTCACAACCACAACAGGCTTTAACCCAGGATAAGCCATTAAATGACTTGTTGTTGAGAAAAGCATATATCAGTGGAAAGGCGTTGGTTGTTGATCCGATTGCCGGTCCAAATCGGTTAACTTATGGGGTTGATTTAAAACATCAGAGTAAAGTTAATTTACCAGTGATTTGTTATGTTCATACAACCGTTAAAGTTAACGGCCAAAAGGTTACGCCACATTTAAGTTCACGTGGAACGGTCGAGTTGAACCTTGCACCCGGAAATTACAAAATCGAGGTTGGCTATCAACCTTCGAAGGCTTACTTTATTGGTTTAGGAATTGCGTTGATTTCCTGGTTGCTGATGCTTATCCGGGTGATTTTTCAGCGGAAAATAGATCATCACGTCAAACATTGAATTTAAATTATCAAAGAATAATTGTTATTTAGACGATTAACAAAATAACGCTGGCATTAAAGTGCTTGATACCAAGGATAATTCGATTTATCCTTGGTATTTTTTTATAAAAATATAATATTAAATTTTTTTACCTGTATGTTATACTTTTAACCGTTAGTAAAAAAGGAAAGGGATATTTTTACATGTTTGACGAAAAAACACACTATAAGATGTATAAGAGTGGTAAAAATTGGGTATTTGGCGCAATTACAACGGCAACCTGTTTACTGGGATTAAACATGGGAGCAGTAACACATGCCGATAATGTTCAGTCAAGTTCTCAAAATACACAACCAAAGAATGAATCAAGCGTTCAATCAAAGCAATCAACTCAATCATCACAACGGGTAGTATTAAAGAGCAGTCAAAGCTCGCAATCACAATCATCTTCAGTTGCAGCTAAGACGCCAGTCCAGGGACAACCTCAAGGAATGAACTTTGCAGCTGTTCCTTCACGCAGTTCACAAGCTAGCTCAGTTCAAAAACAATCAAGTGTTCAAACGAATAAGCCAGCTGGAGTTACAGTTCAAAAGAATCAACCGGAAGTAACCAACTTCGCAGCTCAACCAACTAAGATAACTAACCAGACGCAAACGACACCTAAGAGCAATCCGGTTTCTTCATCAAAAACAAACAATCAACAAGAAATCAAAAACCAACAACCAGTTCAAGCACAATCAAGTTCACAAGTCCAACAATCGAGCTCACTTGATAAATATCCTTTTGCTGAAAGTCATCCAGAAGCAAAGCAAGTCAGACAAAACAATAACTGGTATTTACAAGAAAACGGTAAGGATTTAACCGGTTTCCAAAAGATTGCCAACCAAAATAAGATTTGTTACTATAATCCATCAAACGGTGCGATGGTTTATGGTCAACAAAGAATTGATAACAAGTGGTATCTTTTTGACAAGGTAACTGGTGCTTTACAATTCGGTTATCAATGGATCGGTGATCAAAACAAGGAAGCTTACTATGATCCAAATAAAGGTAATATGGTCTACGGTCACCAGAAGATCAACGGTAAAGAACAATACTTTGACCCGGTAACGGGTGCGCAAGCTAAAAACAGTTATGTATGGGATAAGGATGCCAATGCAGAATATTACTATGATGGCTTGGGCAATATGGTTTATGGCCAACAAAATATCAATGGCAAGTGGCAATACTTTGATACAAAAACTGGGAAACAAGCAAAGAATAGTTATGTTTGGATCGGTAACCAAAACAAGTGGGTTTACTATGACGGCGTTGGTAACATGGTTTATGGTCAACAAAAGTTGAACGGTCACTGGCAATACTTTGATCCAATTACTGGTGCGCAAGCAAAGAGCAGTTATGTTTGGATCGGTAATCAAAATAAAGAAGTTTACTACGACCAAAACGGGAATATGGTTTACGGCCTTCAAACTGTTCAAGGTAAGAAACAATACTTTGATCCCGTAACCGGTGCCCAAGCAAAGAATAGTTACATTTGGGACAAGAACACAAATGGCGAGTACTACTTCGATGGCTTAGGCAATGCTGTTTACGGTCAACAATTGATCAACGGCCACTGGCAATGGTTTGACTTGCAAACCGGGAAGCAAGCTAAGAGTCAATTTGTAAATATCAAAGATCAAAACAAGACGGTTTACTATGATGGCTTGGGTAACATGGTTTACGGTCAACAAAGAATCAATGGCCACTGGTACTTATTCGATAAGGTAACCGGAGCTATGCAAACTGGTTTCCAATGGCTTGGAAATTACGTTCAAAATAAGACTTGTTACTACAATCCAGCAAATGGCCAAATGGAATACGGTCAACAAAAGATTAATGGTAATTATTACCTGTTTGATAATGTAACGGGAGCAATGTATCGTGGAACATACGTTGACTATAATCACGGACGCGCCCTTGAATTTTATAACAATGGCGGTCAATTAGTAACCGGATCTTACAATAACAATGGTCAAACATACCACTTTGCGACGGAACAAGAGGCTGCAAGTTCAAACGGCAAACTTGTTGTTGGTCAATTAATTGCTAACGGAATGATTAAGTTCCAAGGTAATACATATGACATGATCGATAATCAAGTTCAAACTGGTCAACAAAAGATCGATAACAACTGGTACTTATTTGATAAGAATTCAGGTGCCATGCAAACTGGCTTCCAAAACTTGGCTCCATATGGTCAAAATAAGATTTGCTACTACAACCCAGCAAATGGTCAAATGGAATACGGCCAACAAAATATTAATGGTCACTGGTACTTATTCGACAAGGTAACGGGTGCACGTTTAACTGGTTGGCAGAGTTTGGCTCCATACGGTCAAAACAAGGAATGCTTCTACAACCAAGACGGAACGATGCATTACGGCTGGTTAAATACTGACCGGTATGACTACTACTTTGACAATGTAACCGGGGCAGAATACATTGGCGGAAGCCACAATATTGATGGCCGTTGGTATAACTTTGATAATCAAGGTCACTGCCTTGACTTTAATCAACGGGTAATCAACTGGTTTGAAAGCCGGAAAGGCCACTTAACATACTCAATGTACGGTTCACGGAATGGTTCAGATGGAACAGCTGATTGCTCAGGCTCAATGACCCAAGCAATCCGGGATGCTGGTGCAGGTCCATACTCATACCTTTATAATACAGATTCACTCCATGGGTACTTACGGGCTAACGGCTACTACCTTGTAACGGCGAATGGCAACTTCATTCCTGAACGTGGGGATGTTATTATCTGGGGTCGTCAAGGCGAAAGTGGCGGTGCAGCGGGTCATACGCTTGTAATTTCGCAAGGTGGAAATGATGCTCAATGTATCTCAACTTGCTATTATACAAACGGCCAACCAGGAACAGCGGTTCAAGAATTGCCGTATAACTGGTACTGGCACTTAGACGATTGTCCATACTACTATGTATATCGTCAAGGCGATCAACATCGAAATTAATAATTTTTAAAGGAAACCATTGATGAAAATGATTTGTATTTATCTTTGATGAAGTAGATTTTTATTAATTTTATAAATAAGTGTAAATATTATAGAATACAATTTTATCTAAAAAATAATTGCGATATAATGATACTGTGCAAACGGTTGCGAATTTTTTTAAGGAGTGAAACTATGAATCGAGAAGTCAAAAAAAGATATAAGATGTACAAAGCCGGTAAAGACTGGGTTGTAGCACCGATTGTTTTTTTAGGATTAGCTGCTGGATTGGGCTATCAGGCAAATGTTAAAGCCGATAATGTCTCATCATCAACAAGCAGTAATAGTGAAAATGCTCAACAATCAAAAGTAAATTCATTAGGCAGCCAAAGTTCAGTTGCATTGAAGAGCGGGAATTCTGCTGTTCAAACAAAGGTTGCTCCGAAAGAAGAAATGGTAAACTTTGCTGTTCAACCAACATCAAAGGCAGCAACTAGTTCATTAAAAACAAGTGTAACTAGTGATAAAGCAGATCAAACAATTAATCAATCAAAGACAACAGCAAACGATGCACCAACAACGAATAAGACAGATAATCAAACACCAGAAAAACAAAATCTGCAAGATCAATCAAAGCAGGCAAATGATCAAACAAATCGAGATCAACTCCAACCAAATTCTGACCAACAAAATGATCAAAATGCAACGAGTTCTTCAAAGAAGGATGATGCTGTAAAGGCAGATACAACGACTTCATCGTCAAATTCGGCTTCATCATCTTCAAGCAGCGTTCAATCACAAAAGGTTGAACAGGCGCAAGAGCATGACGATGCCGTTCAAATCAACCAAAATGGTCAATGGTTCTTACAAAACAAGGAGACTCATCAAAATTACACTGGTTTCCAATACATTAAAGATCAAAATAAGACCGTTTACTATAATCCAACAGACGGTGCAATGGTTTACGGCCAACAAAAGATCAACAATCAATGGTACTACTTTGACAAAATTACGGGTGCCATGAAACTTGGTTACTACTGGATCGCAGAGCAACAAAAAGAAGTCTACTATGATCCAAATAAGGGTAACATGGTTTATGGTCAACAAAAGATCGATGGTAAATGGCAATACTTTGACGGGGTTACCGGTGCACAAGCTAAGAACCAATATGTTTGGATCGCTAACCAAAACAAGGAAGTTTACTATGACGGCCTTGGTAACATGGTTTACGGCCAACAAAACATCAAGGGCAAGTGGCAATGGTTTGATACCGTTACGGGTGCCCAAGCTAAGAACCAATATGTTTGGATTGCTAACCAAAACAAGGAAGTTTACTACGATGGCCTTGGCAACATGGTCTATGGCCAACAAAAGATCAACGGCCACTGGCAATGGTTTGATACCGTTACGGGTGCTCAAGCTAAGAACCAATTTGTAACGATTAAAGATCAAAACAAAGTCGTTTATTACGACGGTGTTGGCAATATGGTCTATGGTTGGCAAAAGATCAATGGCGGCAATTACTACTTCAATACCGTAACTGGCGCCTTAGAAACCTATTCTGGGGATGAACTTCCAGCTACATTAGATTCAAGTTCAATCAATGAAATTGACGGTTATTTAACATATGATGGTTGGTTCCGGCCAACCCAATACCACCAAGATGGTAAAATGTGGGTCAAGTCAGGCGTTACTGACTGGCGGCCGATTTTAATGTATGCTTGGCCATCATCAGCAGTCGAAGCCCAATACATTCAATACTTTGTAAATCATGGTTATTCAGATGAATCATTAGGTTTAACGGCTGATAACGTTAAGGCGTTATCTGGAAATACACCAGTTGATATTTTGAACAATTATGCTCGTAATATGCGGGATTCAATTGAAAAGCAAATTTACAAGGATAACTACTCAACTAAGCAATTAGCAGATACAATAAAAGGCTTTATTGCAACGGTTCCAGACTTTACACGAGCTGCGTTAGATCCAATTGATCTTCTTCCAGGATATAAGCCAGGGATTTTTGGCCCTGATTCAGGAAACCAAGTTAAATTTGTGAATAATAACTCAAAAAATCAAAAAGTAGGAAATACAGACTATGCAGATAGCTTATGGCGATTAATGTGTCGGATTGAGTTTAATCAAAATGGTAGTCAGGGGGAACATCCTGATGATTTTGAAATGTATGTTGGAAATGATATTGATAACTCAAATCCGATAGTTCAAGCAGAAACATTGAATTGGGAATATTATTTAACTCATTATGGATCTATTCATAGTAACAATTCAGATGGAAACTTTGATGGATTTAGAGTTGATTCGGCAAGTAATATGGATAGCGATTTATTAGATCAAATGGCTCAGCTGTTTAACGATATGTATCATACAAAGGAAGATAATGCCAATGCTGATGCCCATTTAATTTATGATGAAGTTTGGGTTCCTAATTTTGCAAAATGGCTTAATGAAAAAGGAAATGAAAGTTTATACTATGATACTCAAATGTTTTATTCAAATTCTAATGCATTAGGTAATAAGCCAGGGAGCAGAGCAAGCTTAAATGATTTATTAAAGAATGAAACTATAAATGTAGATCGAGCCAATGATATTTCTGAAGATCAAGCGGTTCCTAATTGGTCATTTGTTATGAACCACGATCAACGAGCTGATATCATTAAGCAAATGATCATGGACGAACATCCAGATGACCCATCAGTAATGGGAAATGGTTATAAGGAAGCATATGCTCAACAAGCATTGGATGCATTCTTCAAGGATCAAGCATCAACGAATAAGCAATATGCCCACTACAACATGCCATTGCAATATGCGATTCTCTTAACAGATAAGGACACGATTCCAACTGTATACTATGGTGATCTTTACAAAGAAGATGCACCATACATGCAAGTTAAGGGAATGTACTATGATGCAATTACGACCTTGCTTAAGTTGCGGAAGATGTATGTCAGCGGTGGCCAACAAATGAAGACATATGATAACGGTTCAGTGTTATCAAGTGTTCGGTTTGGTAAGGGTGTAATGTCTGCCAATGATACTTCATCAGATCCAATCGCACGGACTTCAGGAATTGCAGTTGTAATTAGCAATAATCCTTCATTAGGACAACAAACGATTACGTTCTCAATGGGGAAAGAACACGCTAACCAAAAGTACATCAATGTTATGAACACAACTGATTCAGGCTTGAGTTACAATTCTGGCGATGTGCTTACAACCGATGCAAATGGTAATTTGACAGTTACGCTTAAAGGTTACTCAAACCCATATGTAAGTGGCTACCTTGGCGTTTGGGTTCCTGAAGGGGCTGCAGCAGATCAAGACGCAACGACTGCACCATCGACTGCCAAGAATACTTCAGGCGATACATATCAATCAAATGCAGCGCTTGATTCGCACGTTATTTACCAAGACTTTAGTTTGTACATTCCAAATACAACAAAGGATGCTTTGAATACTGATACATACGCTCAAATTGCAAAGAATGCTTCATTATTCAAAGATCTTGGAATTACAAACTTCTGGTTTGCACCGCCATACCGAAACTTCACGATGAGTTGGTACAATGAAGGATACTCATTGACTGACCGGTATGATTTAGGGTCAGCAAATGATCCAACGAAGTATGGTTCAGGCGACCAATTGGTTGAAGCAATTGCAGCATTGCATAAGCTTGGTATCCGTTGTGACGTCGATTTGGCACCAAATCAAATGTCAGGATTAACTGGGAAAGAAATTGTTTCAGCTAGTCGGGTTGATGACAATGGTTATCCAACGATGGTTGGTGGTAAAACCTTTAGTGATGAATTGATTCCGATGTATACGAAAGGTGGCGGAAAGGGCCAAGAACAATACGGTGGCGCCTTCTTAGACTACTTGAAGGAAACCTACCCAGACTTGTTTACAACGAAAGCCGTTTCTACAGGAGTTGCTCCTGATCCGAACGTTAAGATCAAGCAATGGTCAGCGAAGTATGAAAACGGGGCAACGATTCAAGATCTTGGACCAGGGTTGATCATGAAGAATGCGAACGGCGACTATGACTACTTGAACAGCGATGGAAACACGAAGTTTAAGACAACGTTGCCGGCTCAATTCACAGACAGTGATTACTGGATCAAGAACTCTGCCCAACCAGGTTGGCACACTTATGGCAACGGCCGGTACTACATTTACGCAAACGGGACAATGGCTGTTGGTACTCAAACAATTGATGGTAAGAGTTACACCTTTGATTCAAATTCAGGTAAGTTGATTTCAATCAATGGTGCTCCAACAGACGGTGAACGGCTTGTTGACGGTCACTGGCAATACTTTGACCCTGCAACCGGCAAGCAAGCTAAGAATCAATATGTATGGCTTGCAGACCTTGCTAAGGAAGTTTACTACGATGGCAACGGCAATATGGTCTATGGCCAACAAATGATCAACGGTCACTGGCAATACTTCGATCCAGTAACTGGAGCTCAAGTTAAGAGTCAATATCAATGGATTCCAAATCAAAACAAGTGGGTCTACTACGACGGCCTTGGTAACATGGTTTATGGTCAACAAATGATCAACGGTCACTGGCAATACTTCGATCCAGTAACTGGAGCTCAAGCTAAGAGCCAATATGTCTGGATTGGAAACCAAAACAAGTGGGTTTATTATGATGGCCTTGGCGACATGGTTTATGGATTGCAACAAATTGACGGCAAGTTGCAATACTTCGACCCAGTAACTGGAGCTCAAGCTCGCAACCAATACGTTTGGTTAGCAGACCGGAATGGTGAATTCTACTTCGATAAGATGGGCAACATGGTTTACGGCCAACAAATGATTAACGGTCACTGGCAATACTTTGACCCAACATTTGGAAACCAGGTCAAGAGCCAATATGTCTGGATTGATAATGAACACAAGGAAGTTTACTATAACGGTTTAGGCAACATGGTTTACGGTTGGCAAACAATTAACGGTCAAAAGCAATACTTTGACCCAACAACCGGTGCTCAAGCTAAGAATGTAACCCTTACGATCGATGGCCAACCACACTCATTCGACATGTACGGTAACCTTGTACGTAGTCAATACGTCTGGGTAAACAGTGAAAACAAAGAAGTTTACTATGACGCTAACGGTAACATGGTTCGCGGCTGGCAAACGATTGATGGTCATAAACAATATTTTGACCCAACAACCGGCGCGCAAGTAAAGAGTGCAACCATTACGATTGATGGCAAGCAATATACATTCGATGGCATTGGCGACCTTGTTGATTAAAAGTAAATAATGAAAATCGGACTTTATTGGTGAAGCCCGATTTTTTGACAAATAAAAAGCAGAGATTCATTTGAATCCCTGCTTTTCTTGTTCTTTCTGAATTTTATTCAGCCCATGTTAACGTTGCAGTAACGTTGACGGTAATTGGTGAACCGTATGTTACATTTTCGTTAGCCTTGGTTACATCAAATCCTTGTTGGACGTAGTACTTGTAGAAGTAGTGGCCCTTACCATTTGGATATTGAACTGATTTTTGTGATTGAGTTCCATCAACGCCGTTGCTTCCAATTGCATTGGCAACCTTGTTTAAGTCGCTTGTTGAAAGCTTGTCGCCCTTTGTTCCCGAAACAGATGTTGGAACTGAGCTTGGCATGTCTTTAACAACATCGCCAACTTTGAGAGCATCCGGAACAGTAACGTTGTCAACACCTGGAGCATCGTAAACAGCTGTTACCTTGTATTGGATATTTGAGGTTGCTGTTTGCGTTGCTGGTTTTTGGTTGTTGTTACTGTTGTTGGTGTTTGAATTACTATCTGTTGTTGGCTTACTGTTATTGTCTGTTGCCGGTTTTTGATTGTTGTTCGTTGTTGAAGAACTGTTATCCGTTGCTGGTTTGCTGTTATTTGTTGTTGAAGAACTTGAACTACTGTTACTGCTGCTATTTGAGTTCGAGCTTGAGCTGTTTGATGAGCTGTTGCCTGAGTTAAATGGCGGCGTTGTAACAGTTGTTGTTTGTTGTTTCAACGGAGCGTAGTTGATCGTATCCGGTGATGTGTAACCATCAAGCATGCCTTTGAAGACATTCAATGATTGCAATGCATAACCGTGATCATCAAACATTGCCATGTTATCCCATGTTGTACCGCCCCATGCAGGTTTGCCGTTGTAGTACATTACACTGTCTGGTGAGTAACCAACTGAGTGGCTGTTTGCCCAACCAGTACCAAAGACTTCTGACATCGCATCGTTGTATTGCCAGTTGACCCAACCAGCTTTGTCAGGAATCCATGCTGGTTCCCAGTAAAAGGCGCCTAAACCGTTGCCGGCCACAAGTGCTTTGTAGAGGGCTTCGATTTCATCAACTTGACCTTGAGGACCTACAGGATACATGTTTGTATTTTGCCATGGACTGTTGTTATCCCCAATTGAGTTTCCAGTACCGTCAGCATCTTGCGTTGTGCTTGCCCAGCTTGTTTCAAGAACAACGAATTGTTTGTTGAACTTCTCGGCAACCATCTTTTCAACGGCTAATAAGTTATTTGGCGTATTAGCCCCTGTTCCTAAGCCGTGACCGTTATTGTCTGCACATGACCAGAATGGGTAGTATGAAGAACCTAAAACATCGTAGTCAACGTCATGTTGTTGGAGAACAGTCATGATGTTCGTGTACTTGTCGATGTTTGGTGTTTCCAACTGGATCGTGATCTTGGTTGATGGTAATTCTTGGCGGATAGCCTTTGCGCCGGCATTTAAGTAATTGCAAATGTTAAATGCCTTAACTGGATCATCCCATGCGCCTTGGTATGAACCACCATGATCACGGTCAGTTGATTGACCGAGCATTCCGTTTGTAATTTCGTTCCCAGTTTGAACCATTCCAACGTCAATTCCGGCATTCTTGAAGTCATTCATGATCTTCCGGGTGTATTGGAAGACTTCGGTTTGAATGTCTGTCGGATTTAAGTTTTGCCATGCCTTTGGAACGATTTGCTTGCCTGGATCTGCCCAGAAGTCTGAGTATTGCAAGTCAAGCATTACTTTCATGCCATATTTAGCAGCTTCTTTGGCGATTGCCATTTCGCTTGCTTCGTCACAGACACCGCCACCGTAGTTTTGGTTTGAAGCATTGTATGGATCGTTCCAGAGACGAAGACGAAGGTAGTTAACACCTGCATCGTGGAGGATCTTAACAAGGTTTGCTGGGTTACCGTTGAAGTCGTAGAACGTTACGCCGGCATTTTCAAGTGACTTGTAACTTGAAATATCAACCCCGCGGATCATGTCGTTTGTCATCTCTTTGATTGGGGTAACAACGACTTTGTCATAACGTAAACCAGTCTCGGTTCCGTTCTTGAATGCATTGGTGATTTCATCAGCAGTCATTTCGGTTGATGGCTTGGTTGATTCAGTTGTGGTTGTATCTTCAGCCTTGCCGTATACCAAGGTTGCATTGTAATCAAGCGTTACGGTGTCGCCAAACTTGACGTTCTTGTTGTCGTTTGCAACTTCTTGTTGCTTGCCGGCTTCTTGGTTACCATCCAACCAGTATTCATAGTGGTAAGGATTGCCGTTCTTGTCGTAGTAAGTTTTTGTCCCGACAAATGCCTTTGTCATTCCGCCAACAGCGTTTGCGAGGGCTTCAAGGTTTTCACTTGAGATCGTGTCACCTTGGATACCTGTCAATAATGCCTTGGCAGTATCCGAAAGGCCAGCGTTCACAAGGTCAGCTGGGTTCATTGCACCGTTTTGAAGGGCGTTTTGAACATCGCCGGCATTGTTGTATACGTTTGTGATCTTGTATTGAACGTTTGAAGTCTTCTTTACAAATTGGCTTTCTTGACTTGGGTTGTAGAAGATCACTGTTGTGTTCCAGTTCTTATTGTTATTGCTGTCTTGGATCGTTGCACCGACACCCAAAGCTTTCCAATTTGAGGTATTGTTGCCAAGCATTGAAACGATCTTTTGAGCAGCTTCTTGAGCAGCTTGTTCCTTTGTTGGAGCAGTAACGGTTACTTGGTAAGCCTTGGCTGTTCCGTTCATTAACTGGTTGTTTTGCAAGTTGATTTCAATTGATTGTTCATCATTATTTAATTGTCCTTGAGCAACTAATTGAGCTGTATCATGCAATCCAAAGGCTTCGAAGTTGTTTTGATCGCCTGTCCAGTTGGCATCCATTTGGTCCTTGCCTTCATTTTTAAGGATTGCGTTGATTTGGCTTGCAACGTCATCCCGATAACTTGCAAGTTCTGAAGTTGGAATTTCGTAAGCGCCAGTAACGGTGTTGAAGTAGTCTTGTTGACCATTGATCGTTTGTTGACCGTAAACCATGTTACCTAAACCATCATAGTAGCAAAGCTTTTGTTGGTTAGTGATCCATTGGAAATTGCTCTTTACTTGGGCACCAGTAACCGTGTCAAAGTATTGCCAATGACCATTGATGTACTGTTGGCCGTAAACCATGTTGCCTAAGCCGTCATAGTAAACTTCCTTCTTTTGGTTATCGATCCAAATGTACTTGTTTTTAGCTTGAGCACCTGTGACCGGATCAAACCATTGCCATTTGCCATTGATGAATTGTTGACCGTAAACCATTTGGGCAGTTTGAGGATCATAGTAAACTTCTTTATTTTGATTACCGATCCAGTAGTAGCCTGTAACCGGGTTACCGTTATTGTCGAAGTAGTACCAGTGGCCGCCAATATTTTGTTGACCGCGAGCTTCAACTGCGCCGGTAACATTGTTCAATGTGTATGTTCTTCCGTTAATGGTTTGTCGGCCGTATAACATTTGACCGTCATTGTTATAGTAAACAAGTTTGTTTTGTTCTGGAATATATTGGAAACCGGTTTGCATTGCACCAGTAACCTTATCAAATAAGTACCAGTGGCCGTTAATGTTTTGTTGACCATAGACCATGTTGCCTAAGCCGTCATAGTAAACGGTCTTGTTTTGATCCTTAATGTAAACGAACTTGTTCTTGGCTTGGGCACCTGTGACCGGATCGAACCATTGCCACTTGCCGTTGATCTTTTGTTGACCGTAGACCATGTTGCCTAAACCATCATAGTAGACTTCTTTATTTTGGTTACCGATCCAAACATATTGGTTCTTAGCTTGGGCACCAGTAACGGTATCAAACCATTGCCATTTGCCATTGATGTTTTGTTGACCGTAAACCATGTTGCCAAGGCCATCATAGTAAACTTCTTTATCTTGATTCTTGATCCAGATATATTGGTTCTTAGCTTGAGCACCAGTAACGGTATCAAACCATTGCCATTTACCATTGATGTTTTGTTGACCGTAAACCATGTTGCCGAGGCCGTCATAGTAGACTTCCTTGTTTTGGTTGCCGATCCAAACATATTTACTCTTGGCTTGAGCACCCGTGACATCATCAAAGTATTGCCAGTGGCCGTTGATCTTTTGTTGGCCATAGACCATGTTGCCTTTATTTGGATCATAGTAAACTTCTTTTTGTTGTTCGGCGATCCAGTAGTAACCAAGTTTCATGGCACCTGTGATCTTGTCGAAATAATACCATTGATTGTTGATCTTTTGTTGACCGTAAACCATGGCGCCATCCATTGGATTATAGTAAACAGTCTTGTTTTGGTCCTTAATGTATTGGAAACCTGTATAGTTTTGGTGGGTTTCCTTGTTTTGTAAGAACCATTGACCATTTTGGTTAACTTGAACAGCATCGTCATGTTCTTGCGCTTGTTCAACTTTTTGTGAGACGCTGCTTGAAGATGATGAGACTGAACTTGATGTCTTATCAGGCTGTGCTTGAGCTTGACCATTTTGACCTGCAGTTTGAGTTGCTGCAGGTTGCTTTTGATCAGCTTGAGTAGCAGTCGTGGTTTGGTTTGTTTCCTTAGCGGCAGTTTGACCATTAGTTTGTTGTTGGTCATTTGCTGTTACAGCCGTTTTTTCCGACTTATTTGCTGTATTTTGATCGTTCTTTGACGAACTTGTTGTAGCCTTTGCAGCTGGTTGAACAGCAAAGTTAATCGTTTCTTCAGTTGCTTGAGTAGTTGCCTTTGTTGAAGCACTGCTCTTTAATGCAACTGCTTTTTGGTCATTCAGCGAAGTGCTGGTTGCCTTTTGGGTAGTTTCATTATCAGCCTTTGCGGTTGATGAAACGTTGTCAGCCTTGACGTTGGCTTGATGACCAAGTCCGGCAGTTAATCCTAAGAAAACGATTGGTGCAATAACCCAGTTTTTACCGGATTTATACATCTTAAAACGTTTTTTCTCTTCCATAATTTCACCCCTATGTAAATTAGTACGGCTTCCATTTTAACATGAAATTATTAAGCTAATGGTTTTTTTGAATAAAAATTAGATTTAATTAATAGAATGTTAGGATATTTATCAGATTTGACTAAGATTTAGTTGTAAACTAACATAGCACTTGAGTCTTAAAAATTAGGTGAATAACTACTATGGAAAACAAATTACAATCAAAAGTAGAGAAAAAGAGTAAAGCTGATCATCTTTACTTAATTCTAAAAGGAGCAATCGTAACATTAGGTTTTGCGGTCTTAATGTTGTTAGTTTTGACAACGTTGTTGCGCCGGGAATTTATTGCAGCCTATTCGGAATGGCCGTATGTTCATAAGAATAGTTTCCGGTTCATTCTTTGTGCTCTTGTTACAATCGTGATCATTGTAATGGGACGTAAGTTGTTAAAAAACATTGATCCGCGGCGTGCATTTTTGATTTTTGCGGGTGCCTTTTTGGTTGCAGGGCTCTTTTTAGTTATCAATATGCCGACAAAGTTAAATGAAGCAGATCAGTTATTTACATTAAAAGCTGCTAATCAGATGAATCACGGAAACTTTATTTCACTGCAATTGGATAAGTTTCATCCCTCGGTGTTACCATTTGAAAAAAATCTTGGCGGATATTTGGCAATTTATCCATTTCAGTTGGGATACGTGACTTATTTACGATTATTAGAATGTTTTACTACGAATATCCGTTTCTTTTACTTGTTAAATGTTTTAATTTTTCTTCTTATTAATTATCTTCTATACCGGATCGTAAAACTTGTTACTCAAAATAATGGGCTTGTTATGAATTGGACACTGCTTTTAAGTTTTGCGTTTTTACCAGAATTATTTTTTGTCCTGTTTATTTATGGTAATATTCCTGGTTTATGCGCATGTTTGGCAGCCGTCTATTTTGGATTAAAGCTGATCATGGACGATTCGCACGGACGCTTTACATGGCTATGGTGTGTCCTGTTATTTATGCTTGCATATCAATTAAAGAGCAATTACCAAATTGCAGTGCTTGCCTTAGGAATTGTATTTGTTTTGCATGCTATTAAGCATCGGCGTTATAAGTTGATTGCAATGCCGTTGATCACGTTTGCTTTGATGTTGGGATCAAATAAGCTTGTAACGGCAGCTTACGAGGCTGAATCAGGACTTCATCTTTCGAAGGGGCTTCCAATGATCACGTATGTAGCAATGGGATTAGAACCGCAAAATGATCGGGGACGCGGAGCAGGATGGTACGATGGCTATACGCTTAATGTGTATCTGGCAAACCACTTTGATTCCAAGAAAACGTATCAGGCAGCGAAGGCCAAAATTAAGGATGAACTGAAATATTATTCAAATAATCCGCATGAAGCAGGTCAATTCTTTAAAGATAAGTTTGTCTCAACATGGTCTGATCCAACCTTTGAATCGGTGTGGATCGCACCATACTTTGCAAGACCGCGAACGGCGATTTTGAATAACATTTATTACGGTAATCGTTATTCAATAAAACATCCCAAAATTGTTAAGTGGTATCAAAAATCCATGAAACCAATTTCAGCATGGTGCAATATTGTGGTTGTTACAATTTTGGTATTGGCAGCAGGATTTGTTTTATATAAAAAGACAAAGTTAAATCCATATGCTACCTTTGCGATCCTCTACTTAATGGGAGGAATGGCTTTCCATTTAATGTGGGAAACAAAGAGTCAGTACGTCTTTCAGTATATCGTCTGCTTGATTCCAGTGGCGGCAATGCTGTTAGGCGAATTTGATAATTCTGAATCAAACAATGTCGCGAAAAAAGAAAAATAATACCAAGAGATTGTGATTGACCACAATCTCTTTTTCGATTAGGTTATAATAATTAATATTAAATATTAGTAAAGGACGAGTTTAAATGCATCAAAAAAAGGAGAAAGACCGGTACGGATACCTGTTAAGTTTTATTTTTCCAATTGTGCTCCTTCTTGGACTCTACATTTTTCATCAAGTATTTCCATTTGGAAACCATACGATTGCAACGGGAGATATGGCCAATCAGTATCTCGCGATTATGACATACTTTAAACATAATATTTTGCATCCGCAAAACTTTTTATATTCGTATCAAGTTTCAATTGGAGGCAATTTTTTCTCGGTTCTGGCATATTATTTAATGTGCCCGTTTAATTTCCTTACACTTTTATTTCCCGAGAAATATATTCCATTGTTTTATGCAATCAATACGATTGTGAACGTTGGCTTGATTGGACTCACAACGTACACATATTTAAAGAAATCCGTTTTTCTTAATCAAAAATTGCCGCAAACGGGAACGGTAGAAAAATGGCGCCTTTTCTTGGCAACGCTTTTTCCATTTTCGGCATTTTTTGCGAATTACATGCACTGTGTCATGTGGTCGGATGCAATTGTGCTGATGCCGCTGGTTGTTTTAGGCTTGGATCGAATTTTATACGGAAATCGGAACTCAACTTGGCTTTATTGGGGAGGATTAACTTACCTCCTAATTTCTAATTACTATATTGGGGTAATTGTTCTGATCTTTTTGTTTTTGCTGACCCTATTTTGGGTGATCGATCAGCTTTGCCAGTTGAATTGGATGAAAATTTTAAAAAAGGGACTTACGGTTTGGGGATTGACGGTCGGCTCGATTTTAGGAGCAGGAGTTGTCATGTGGCCGAGTTTCCTGGCTCAGCAAAATGTTACGCAGGCCCAAATGCCGACTGAGAATTTATTTAAGCCGGTTTATCAATTTCAATCGTTTTGGAGCTCGCTATTAGCCGGAAATCTTGCGCCGGATGGAAAGTTAGCCCCATTAATTTTTGTGGGGTTACTGGTGGTTATCCTGTTTTTCAGCTTCTTTTTTGCTCGAAAAGTTTCACTTCGCGAGAAAGTGTTGACCGGGATTTTAACGGCGGCACTGATTGCCTCAAGTTACTTCCTGTACTTTTATATGATCTGGCATTCACTATCGATGCCAAACGGCTATGCGCAACGGGAATCATTTGTGCTGACGTTCTTTATGATTTGTGTTGCATACCGCGGATTGCTGGTTTTTGAAAATCATTCGCCACTAAAGGTATTGTTACCAATTATTGCTGCAATGGCAGTGCTAACTCTTAGCTTGCAGGGAATGGAACCTGGATTATTTAAACACGATCAGGCACTTCAAATTATTTTGATCCTTGTGATTTTTGGAATTGGATTCAGCTTGATGATGAACCGAATTTCGGCCGGAATGTGGCTTGTGATGGGCGTTAGTTTAGTAAATGTTCTGGCCTATAACTCCCAGATTCAAACCCAGGATTTTAATGTGGTCCCAAATAGTGCTTATTCAAAAGTTGTTAGTGAAAACCAAACAGTTTTTAATGCGTTGAAACAGTACGACCGTTCGTTTTACCGGGTAGGAACGACTGCGCAGATCAACGAGTGCGATCCGCTGTTATATGGGTATAATGGTGTTCAAACTTATTTGTCGCAACAACCAACTTCTGAAACGGATTATTTATCGGCGTTAGGTTTTTATCAAAAACAAGGATGGATTCGCTGGAGTGCTTTTAATAATGGTTCGACCGGGATGATCAATGATATGTTGGGAATCAAATATATCGTTAAGTCGGATAATTCGATTTTGAAGGCCACTGAGCAAATCAAGTCCATGCCGACGTACAATAACCAGGCGAACGTTCCGGCTTTGAAACCGGTCTTGGAAAATAAACATACGGTGGTTTATCAAAACTCCAATGCCTTTCCGCTAGTTTTTGGCGCCTATGATGGGCATGGTCACGATTCTGTATTTAATGGCAAGTATGCATATGTTCCGGAAAGCAATCCATTTATTGCATATGGATGGATGTTTAAACGGTTAAGCGGGAAGCAATGGCTGTATGGAACCCAACCAGGATTTAAGCTGATTGCGCGAAAACATGCTAAAACGGCTTCTGCTCAAGGATATTTAAATAGTAGTGGGGACGTTTACTGCTACATCACAAAGCCGCAAAATGTGATCCCGGGAAATCAGCAATATCTTCCAATTGAAGTTAATGGACGGGAAGTTGCCCGTTACAGTAATCGCAATGTTTATGGCGAAAATGGCGTTATTTACCTTGGCCATTTCAAGAAGGACGATCATTTGAACATTCAAATTAAAAATGCTGAAAAAGACCCGACATTACCTAAAGATAAAATCTACGTTGCAGTTGAAAATCAGCCAATGCTGCATCAAATTCGAAAAGATGCAGTAACCGGAATTGGGAAAATCAACGTTAATGGTCCGCAAATCAAGATGAATACGACGGCAGCATTTAAACGGCATATTTTGATTGCTTCAGTTCCGTATGATAAGGCTTGGCAAGCAACGGTTGATGGCCATCCAATCAAGGTAAGAAAAGCATTGGATGGATTAGTTGCAATTAAAGTAACTCCGGGAAAACATAACATTCAATTTAATTATGTTGTTCCAGGACTGAAAATTGGAACGATTGTAAGCTTAATTACAATTTTGGCAATGATTATTCTTGAACTTTTTAAATTTTACGGTTTAAAGAAGTTTCATCAAATGCCCAGCCATAAAAAACATTAAAGATTAAAAAAGCCGATTTAGGAATCGGCTTTTTTTTGTTACAATAAGTGTTGATATGTAAAAAAACGAGTGAGAGGAGACCATGATGGAAAAGAAACGTTTTAAAATGTATAAAGCAGGGAAGAAGTGGGTTTTTGCCCCAATCGTTTTCTTCGGATTAACGGCTCTTGGGACCACTTCGGCATCTGCTGACACGGTTCAATCTGCTACGCCATCTTCTTCAAGCCAACAACAGATTCAATCAACTAATGATGAAAAACAACAAGCAATTCAATCATCATCAGTTTCATTAACAAGCAGTTCAAGCAATTCAGAAAAGACGGTTAATTCAAATGACAGTCAACCAGTTGCAACCGTAAAAAGTAATGAAGTTTCAAACGTTAAAAATCAAGCTTCAACAGCTTCAACTTCGGCTAAGACTTCAACTCCAGCTGAAAGTGTTCAATCAGCAAAGCGGGAATCTTCAAGTTCTCAAGCAAAAACAAGTGTTAGTTCATCACCTGCAAAGGTTCAAGTAATGAACTTTGCGGTTCAACCAGCACAACCAACAGCCGCAATTTTAAAGACAAATAGCCAAGCTGCTAAGAGTGATTCAAAAGAAACTTCAAAAGTTGTGCAATCAACTTCAGTAAAGGCTGCTAAGAGCAGTTCGCAATCAGTTTCAAGCGCAATCAAGCCATCTGTTGCAAGTACACCGGTTGAAAAGACAATTCAAAATGAAAACTCAGCTGTTAAGAATTCACCTTCAGTTTCAAATGATTCAAACATGAAGGTTAGTCAAGCAACACCCGTTAACTTAACTCCTGCAAATGATGCTCAGTTGAAGCAAAATACACCAACTGAAGTTTCAAATGTAAAAGCAACGACGAATTCAACAAGTACGACCCAAGCAGCAACGCAAACTCAACGAGTGATGCCGGTTTCCTTTGCTGCATCAGGAACACCATACATTGATATTAGTCAAAATCAAGGTTATGTAACTCCTGACACAGTTGATATTTCAAGTTACCAACCAAATATGTCAGTCAGTGATTTCCAACAATTGAAGAAATACGGCATTAAAAACGTAATTGTTAAGACATCTCAATATAGTGATTATGTTAACCCATATGCAACCCAACAAATTCAAAATGCTGAAGCAGCGGGATTGAACGTTGCAGTTTATCACTATGCCGGATTTGCTAATCCAGCTCAAGCAACCCAAGAAGCTGACTATTTAGCAGGTGTTCTTCAAAAGTTAAATGTTCCAAAGGACATGGCCGTTGTTTGTGATTTGGAATCAGGTTACACCAAGAATGACCAAGTTGGCTCATCATTGAGTGCTTTCTGGAAAGAATTGGGTAACCGCGGTTACACGAACCAAGTTCTTTATACATACGAAAGCTATGCAAGTGAATACCCGCAAGTATTGAATACAATTGCGCACAACAAGATTTGGATGGCCCAATATCCATATTCACCAACGAACTATTGGAACAGTCAATATGGAGCATGGCAATACAATGATGACGGTCATTGTCCAGGAATCAGTTATACATTTGATTTGAGCCACTGCTATAACCCAAGTATTTTTGCGCGTGGCGGCCAAGCAGCATTGAATGGCCAACAATTTGTAAATGGTCATTGGCAATTCTACAAAAACGGTCAAGCTGTAAGAAACCAATACGTTTGGATCGGCAACCAAAACAAAGAAGTTTACTATGACGGCAATGGTAACATGGTCTACGGTCAACAAAATATTAACGGTCACTGGCAATACTTTGACACTGTAACGGGTGCGCAAGCGAAGAGCCAATATGTTTGGATTGCAAATCAAAATAAGGAAGTCTACTATGACGGCTTAGGCAACATGGTTTACGGCCAACAAAAGATCAACGGCAAGTGGCAATACTTTGATACTGTAACGGGTGCGCAAGCGAAGAGCCAATATGTTTGGATTGCAAATCAAAATAAGGAAGTTTACTACGACGGTTTAGGTAACATGGTTTATGGCCAACAATACATTAATGGTCATTGGCAATACTTCGATCCGATCACGGGTGCGCAAACGAAGAACCAATACGTCTGGATCGGCAACCAACACAAGGAAGTCTACTATGATGGTTTAGGCAACATGGTTTACGGTCAACAAAAGATCAACGGCAAGTGGCAATACTTTGACACTGTAACGGGTGCGCAAACGAAGAACCAATACGTCTGGATCGGCAACCAACACAAGGAAGTTTACTATGACGGCTTAGGCAACATGGTCTATGGTCAACAAAAGATCAATGGTCATTGGCAATACTTCGATCCAATCACGGGTGCGCAAGCGAAGAACCAATATGTTTGGATCGCAAATCAAAACAAAGAAGTTTACTACAATGGCGTTGGTAACATGGTTTACGGCTGGCAAGTAATTGATGGTCATAAACAATACTTTGATCCGGTAACGGGTGCGCAAGTTAAAAACACAACAATTACGATCGATGGTAAGAAATACACCTTTGATCGGGTTGGAAATTTGATTTAATTTGAATAAAGATGAGGTGTGACATTATGTTGCACCTCTTTTCTTTTGCTAAATAATTAACTATAATTAAAAAAGCTGATGTTAAGGAGAGTGTAAAATGACGAAAATTTTAGTAACAGTTCAAGAACAAACGAGCCAAGCCAATACAGCGGGTTCAAAGGCCAAAGATGACATTATTACGATTGCAAAGGATCAAGGCTACCAAAGTATCGTGGTTGAAAATCCGCAAGGGAAGAAGGCCCGGTTGTCATACCTTTTTAAAGCAATCAGTGGTCAGCTAAAGTCATTTTACAAGCTTGATCCGGAATTAATCGTCTTTCAGTATTCTGGATATAATCGGTTTATGAGCTACATTGCATTGCACGAATTGAAGAAGTACAATAATTGTCCGTTTTATCTCTTGGTTCACGATGTTAAGACTTTGCGGACCAATGAAACGGCGAAGTTAAACCAGGGCGATTTTTCTAAAAACGAAATCAAACTTTTTAATAAGTTTGATGGGTTGATCGTTCACAATGAAAAAATGAAAAAGTGGTTGCAAGATAATGGGGTCAAAGTTCCAATGATTTTCCTTGAAATCTTTGACTACATTAACCCGCAACCAATCAATGAAATGCAGAACTTTGACAAGAATGTTAACTTTGCAGGTAATTTGTATAAGCCAGTTTTTTTGACAAAGTTGAATACAAAGACCAAGTTTGTTGTTTACGGTGTTAATCCATTAAAATACGGTGATTCGATCGACTATCGCGGCAGTAAGACACCCGAAGAGATTCCTGCTTTCTTAAATGAAGATTTTGGCCTTGTTTGGGATGGGGAATCACTGACCGAGTGTTCCGGAATCGATGGAAATTATATGCGGTATAACAACCCGCATAAAACATCACTTTATTTGAGTTCGGGGATTCCAGTCATTACGTGGAGTCAGGCAGCGATTGCTGACTTTATTAAGCAGCACAATGTTGGAATTGTAATTGACGACTTGAATCAGATCGATGATGTGCTGGCAAACGTAGCGAAGGACCAGTACTTAGAACTGAAACATAATGCTGAAAACTTAGCAGCTAAGTTACGTGACGGCTATTATACGAAGACGGCTTTAAGTAAGGTTGAAGCCTTAGCAGATAAGAATAACTAAAAAATGATGTTGGAATTTCCAACATCATTTTTAGTCGTTATGATAGTAATGATTAAGTTTTTGAGTCAGCTCGGTTGAATATTCGGGTTCGAATTTGCGGGCAAATTGATAATCAGGATTTTGAGTAATCAATTCAAAGTCACGGTTATCAAGATTTGCCGGCCAGCCGCCATTTTGATGCTCCCATTTGACGTACCGATGAAAGTCATTTACGATTCGCGGCTGGAATTGAGGACTATTGCACAAAATTGTTTGAACCCAGAACTCATCCGAAAATGCACCGGTTTCAAGCATTTTAATAAATTCAGGATGATTATCCATATAATCAATACAATACTGCGCAGCATCGCGGGGCAAGTCGCACCAGTTAGCACCGTGATAAAGTTCTAAGTTGATTCCAAGTTTCTTGAGCTTATTAACATGGAACAGCATTTGACCATACAGTAAGAAACGATGGTAGAACTTGCCGAAGAACGTTCGCCGGTTCACGGTATCGTAGTTAAAGTAGAACTTCTGCCACCATTCAGGTAATTCATTAGTGATCCGGTATTCACTTGCTTTGTGATAGACACAGTAAATATGATCATTATTTTCGTAAAAGTTGTATAGGTCGTCAATGTTCATTACCGGCCAGTCTTGCCCTGAAATTAAATGAACGTGGGTGATTTGCGGATTACTTAAGGCAAGTTTCATTAACCGGAAAGCAGCTTCACCAATTGACCATCCGCCCCAGTGGACTTCAATTTCTGAAATGTAATGAATTGAGTTTTCCTGCAGCCACTCAACTTGTTGAGCGGTCAGTTTGTATTTTTTATCAAAATGAATGTAAATTTCAAATTTCCGTTGCAGCAACTTTGAAAGTTGGGCAACCTGATCAAAATTCTTATGAGCTAAAATTAAAACAGCTTGCATAAGGGATCCCTCTTTATTCCTTTAAATCATAAAGCGATTTTAGCACAAGTGAAATTGAATTACTATTTGATTTGGAAGTAAGTTGCAATAAATTTAGATAAATATTTGAAAAAGATTAAAAACAAATTAAAATCGTGCTATAATATAGAAAATTTAATCAGATAAGGAATGGTTTTAATGGACGACAACCCCGGACAGAACAAAATTAAGTATGGCAGTTTAGTTTTAATGATTTTCTCAGCAATCTTTGGCTTCAGTAATTCGCTAACGGCGTTTTACCAGATGGGCTACTCAAGTGTGATTTGGTATATTTTAGCGGCCCTTTTATTCTTCCTGCCGTCAGCGTTGATGTTTGCCGAATACGGCGCTTCATTTCGGGAAGCAAAAGGTGGGATCTACTCATGGTTGCGCGGCTCAACGAATGAAAAGTTTGCATTTATTGGGACGTTTATTTGGCTTGCATCATGGATCATTTGGCTGGTTTCATCAACAAACTTCTTTATCGTTTCGGTATCAACGATGCTGTTCGGATCAGATAAAACCCAAAGCTGGCACTTTTGGCACTTCTCATCAACCGAAGTTGTGGGGATGCTCGGGGCACTGTTCATTTTAGTCGTTACGTTTGCGGCCAGCCGCGGGGTTGATAAAATTGCCAAGGTGGCAAGTATTGGTGGAGTTTTTGCGTTTGCAATTTCAATCTTGTTCAGCTTATTAAGTATTGTCGTGCTGATTATGCACCACGGGGTATTAGCTGAAAGCATTTCAGGAACCAATAATCTTTTGCGGTCGCCAAATGCAAGTTTCCAAAGCCCGATTGCAATCATTTCGTTCCTTGTATACGCAATCTTTGCGTTTGCGGGGTTGGAAACAACTTCAGGCGTGATCGATTCGGTTGACCGGCCTGAAAAGACTTATCCGAAGGCTTTAGTTACGGCGATGCTGTTGATGACGAGTCTTTACATTGTAATGATCGTGATGTGCGGTTTTTCAACTAACTGGAGTCACGTTTTAGGAAAAAGTAACGTTAACCTTGCAAACTGTGAATATGTCATTATTAACAACTTAGGGGTTGAAATCGGTAAGGCATTTGGGATGTCAGCCAGCGGAGCGCAAGGAATCGGCTTAGCGTTTGCTCACTTTGCCGGGTTAACGGATGTTTTAGCCGGAATCGGCGGCGCATTTATGATGATTTATTCACCGATTAAGTCGTTTGTCCTGGGGTGCGATACGCACTTATTACCAAAGAAATTGACAAAATTAAATGATAAGGGAATGCCGGCGAATGCAATGTGGCTGCAAGCCGTTGTGGTAATTGCCATCATTTTATTTGTTGCCTTTGGTGGGGATGCAGCCAGCACATTCTTTACCGTTTTGACAGATATGATGAATGTTTCGTCAGCTGCGCCATATCTCTTCTTGATTGGGGCGTTCCCGTTCTTCAAGATGAAGAAAGACATTGACCGGCCATTTGTTTTCTATAAAAAGCAATCAACAACATGGATCGTTTCAATTATTGTGTGGATCGTAATTGCAGTAAGCATTATTTTCACATGTATCGAACCGGTTTTGCAACATGATTATTCAACTGCCTTTTGGACAGCATTCGGGCCGATCTTTTTCGGCTTAGTTGGGTGGGCATTATATGCACATGCAACTCACAAGCAAAATGAAGAAATTGTTTCTAATCGGTAAAATTTATTAAGAAAGATATAAACTCGAATTTTAAGTTTTCAAAATCAACAAATACGGTTAAAATGATGATAGAGAGTTGAACGGTAAAAAAGGATGGTTAGAATGAAAAAAAGTAAAATTGTTCTTTTTACCTTGCTACTATCAATCATGGGGGTCGTTGGTAGCACAAATGCTGCAAGTGTAAATAATTCAAGCAGAAGTGCTGACTTAATGCCTTCTGCAGCTAGTCAATTAATTCAAAATTCATCGTTAAGTGAAACAAATATTGAAAATTCAGAAAGCGGAAAGTGTATCCTTTGGTCACCTCGAATCAAGAGCTTTAAGAAGGGTGATCAGGTAAAGATTTTGCTTCCACACGGGAAGTATACGGGCAAGACACTTTCCGTTAAAGTCGTTAGTCACGGAAAAGAAATTGCAACGTTGACGCTTGAGTACGGTAGTGATTACGGGGTACTCACATTTACGGTCAACGCAAATAGCGGCGAAATTGCCCAAATTATTGCTGCTTTTGGCAGCATGGACTTTGGGGCAATTGGTGCTGGTGGCGTAATCGATATTGGCGGCATGACTGGCGGATGCACCGGAAACACTGCATCAAAGGCTCCAGTTGCCCCGGTTATCGGGCTTTCAAGCTCATTGTCAAACCGAAATGACGACAATATTGGAAGTTCATCAAGCGATTCGCATTCATCTTCCATTAAAGCAAGTTCGTCATCGTTGAGTTCGAAGTCAAGTCGAATTTCAAGTTCATCAGATGAAGAGGATGGAAAAGCAATTACCCGCAGCTTTCCGCGTGTGAACTCAGGATCAAGCCGGTCCTCATGGTCTTCAAGCTCATCATACCATGGAAAGGGAATCATTATTGACTATGGTCCGGGACCAGTGTCGATTATCATTCCATCTCCATTAAGCTCGAAGTCAAGTTCGAGTTCATCACTTATTTCTGCATCAAGTACGGATAAAGATACTCATCGTCATCCAGGCTGGTGTCCAGAAAAATCAGGCAGTCGGAGTAAGAGCTCATCGACCGTTAAGAGTTCATCTTCAAAATTGAGCTTGTCATCAAGTAGTCTGGTGAAGTCAAGCTCGTCATCATTGACAGCAAGTTCATCAAGCTTGAAGAAGTTACCGGCTTCAAAGAGTTCAAGCACGTCTTCATCATTTGGCTCATCGCAAAGTTCAAAGCGAAGTGAATCAAAGGTTAAGAGCTCTTCAATCGACAAGCATTCTTCAATGACGAGGTCGTCATTGTTAAGTCGGTCAAGTAACCGTAAATCTTCATCGATGATTTCAAAGTCAAGTAAATGGGCCAGTTCATCTTTAGTAAAGGGAAATGGACACCATTCACGTGAAAGTATCATTATCGTTGTTCCGGTGTCTGAACCAGGACCGGTGAAGGAGAACTCGGTTTCAATTAACTTGAATCATTCTTCATCAACGATAAAGATTCCGGCAAAAATTGATCATTCTTCAAAGAAGTTGCCAAAGATTTCCAAGAAGGTCAAACCAGCGGAATCAAAATCACATAAAAATGCCAAGGCGAAGACCGAACCTGCAAAGGCAAAATCAGTCAAAGCAACTAAAGCAAAGGCCAAAGCTGAATCGCGTTCGACGCGGAAAGAACGGGGCGCTGCATTGCCGCAGAAACAAGCAACCAAGCGTGCTGTTCGGCAGGCTTCACAGCCAATGGTTGATCAAAACGGCGATCTTCATTTGAATCCGCAACAAATACGGACACTTGAACATAAAATGCCAAAAGCAGCCAAGGTTGCAAAAGCAGTGAAAAAGACTGTTGCTCAGTCGTCACCGTATTCGTCAGCGAAAGCGTCAAACACTTCAAAGCAAGGATTGACGCTGAAACATCGGAATGCTGCTCATCCGGTTTCAAATGTCCACCAGGTCACGTTGCCGATTCAAGGAATTTTACCGGCAACCCGAATGGATCCGTATACTTGGGTATACAGTTTGGTAGGGTTGACAATTATGATCGTTTCAGGAAGAGCATTCTTCTCAAAGAAACGAAAATAATAATTGAATTTTAAAATTAAAAATGGAATAATATTTCACAGAGCAAAATAAAGGATGTCAGTGAGCATTCATTTTACAACGTGGACGAATAATAGCTATTGAATTAATCGGACTATTGGATTTTGAATGCCAGTAGTCCGATTTTTTTGATGAGAAAGGGTGGTTGATTAATGGAAAAACAGAAAACTTATCCAATTGAACAGATTCCGGTTGAGAATCGGCATATGTCGCACTGGGATATGTTCGCAACGTGGATCGGCGCAAATGCGAATAACGGAACGTGGTACATTGGCGGGGTTGTTGCAGCGTGCGGCTTGGTGCTTGCAACTAAGGTTTTGATCGCGTCATCGGCATTGTCATATGTTTTGCTTTCGCTTGTTGGTTTAATGGGATACATTACCGGCGTCAGTACAATGGCGTTGACCCGGAGTTCATTTGGAATTCGTGGTAGTTATGTGCCATCAGTGATCAACGTGGTTCAGTTTGTCGGCTGGACAGCGGTAAATACTTTTATCGCAGCGACATCGTTAAGTATTCTCTTCCATGACTTCTTCGGGTGGAAGACATATAATGCAACCTCAAACACGGGAATTTTCGGCGTGGTCATTGGAGTGTTGGTAATGAGTGTCTTGCACTTGATCAGCGTTTCAATGGGAGAACGCTCAATCCAAATTATCGAACGGATCGGAATCATCTTTGTGATCGGCTTTGTAATCTGGGAATCGATCGTTGTTTTCCGGACGGTTTCATTTCACCAGCTGGTAACTTGGGTCGTTCCGCATTCAGAACAATTGAAAGCCGGTCATGCAATGGATATTTTAGCGGCCTTTAACCTTGCCTGGGTCACCGCTGGGGCTGATTTTACCCGGTTTACGGCTAAGAAAGGGGCAGCAACGCACGCTTCATTCTGGGGTGCGCTGATTGGCGTTCTGTGGTTTGCGCTGATTGGGGTCGTTTCAACGATCAGCATTGCCATCACATCGGGCCAATTCAATCCGAACAACTCAGATCCAAGTACGATTGCGAATAAGCTTGGCTTAGGGGTATTAGCGATGATCGTCATTGTTTTAACAAGTATGACGGCCAATGCGGCTAACTTGATGGCAGCGGCCTCGGCGTTAAATAACCTTTTCCATAGGATCAAATTACGCAAGGCATTATGGATCGTTACGATTCTGGCCACCTTTGTAACGTTTATTCCGTTGATCGTCGGCAGTTTCTTGGATACGTTTGAGGCGTTCTTGAATTACATTGGCATGATCTTAGGACCGATGATTGGAATTATGATCACCGACTTCTATGTGGTTCACCATCAGCAATACGAAATTGATGAACTAACAAAGGTCAATGGTAAGAATTGGTATCATGGCGGAGTTAATTACTTTGCCTTTGCAGTTTGGATCATCGGAATTGTAATTTACAACCTTCTCCAACACGTCCCAATGATCGTGGATGTAATCGGGGCAACCTTCATTGCGATGATCATTAGTGGAATATTATACGGAATTGGACAGCATTGGATCTTACAGAAAAGGGGATAACTATGTTAATTAAAAACGTCAAGTTAGCAGAAAAGAATGAAAATGTTGATTTACGGATTAAAGACGGCAAGTTTGTTGCGATTCAAGCGGGATTAAAACCGAATGAAAATGAACAGGTGATCAACGGCAACGGGAATTTAGCTTTACCGCCATACATTGATTCCCACGTTCACTTGGATACCACCATGACGGCTGGTCAACCGCGGTGGAACGAGACCGGAACGCTATTTGAAGGAATCAATATTTGGGCTGAACGCAAAGAAACGTTATCGATTGAAGACGTTAAGGAACGGGCTCAAAAGGCAATTCGGCGGCAAGTGGCAAACGGAATTCAAGTAGTTCGGAGCCATGTTGATGTGACTGATCCGCAACTGACAGCTTTAAAAGCATTGCTTGAAGTTAAGGAAGAAATGCAGGATGTTGTGGAATTGCAGCTGGTTGCTTTTCCGCAAGAAGGAATTTTATCATTCCCACATGGAAAGGAACTGATGGAAGAAGCTGTTAAGATGGGCGTGGATGCGTTAGGCGGCATTCCGCATTATGAGTTTACCCGTGAATACGGCGTGGAATCATTGCACTTCATCGCTGATTTGGCAGCGAAAAATGACTTATTGATCGATGTTCACTGTGATGAAATCGACGATCCGCAAGCGCGGGGATTGGAAACCTTGGCAACTTTAGCTTATGAAACCGGACTGGGTGATAAGGTAACTGCCAGTCATACAACGGCAATGGGGTCGTATAACGATGCCTATACGTTCAAACTGTTTAAGTTGCTTAAACTTTCACATATTAATTTCGTTGCTAATCCATTGGTCAATACGCATTTAGGCGGCCGGTTCGATACGTATCCGAAACGACGGGGAATGACCCGCGTTAAGGAATTGCGGGATGCCGGAATCAATGTTTCGTTCGGGGAAGACGATATTAAAGATCCATGGTATCCAATGGGAGACGGCAATATGCTTGATCCGGTGTACATGGGAATGGTCGTTGGTCACATGATGGGCTACACTGAATTGAAAAATGCTTATCAGTTTGTCACGACGAATGCGGCCAAGACGTTGCATATTACCGATCATTACGGCATTGAAGTTGGTAAACCGGCAAACTTCCTGATCGTTAATGGGCCAAACTTCTATGACGTGTTAAATCAACATGCCGAAGTTTTATATTCGATTCGGAACGGAAAGATTTTGGTTGAGACCCAACCGAAAAAAGTTCATCTCAACTTCTAGTTCCTTGCAAAAAATCTTAAATTTTTTTGAGGAATCTTGACAAAGCAAGCGAGATTATCAATAATGATTTAGTATTACATCAGTTTTGATAAGTGAAAAAAACAACGAAATTAAGGAGATTTAACTCAATGACAAATTATTTAGTTGTTGGTGCCGGCCTTTTCGGCGCAACATTTGCTCATGAAGCAGCTAAACGCGGTCACAAGGTTCATGTAATTGAAAAGCGGAACCATATCGCAGGAAATATTTATACAAAGGAAATTGACGGGATTCAAGTTCACCAATACGGGGCTCACATTTTCCATACTTCAAAGAAGGAAATCTGGGACTATGTAAACCAATTTGCTGAATTTAACCGTTATACAAACAGCCCAATTGCAAACTTCCATGGCGAAATCTACAACATGCCATTCAACATGAATACTTTCAACAAGCTTTGGGGCGTAATCACACCTGAAGAAGCTGAAAAGAAGATCGAAGAACAACGGGCAGTTTTAAATGGCAAGCGGCCAGAAAACTTGGAAGAACAAGCAATTTCACTTGTGGGAACGGATATCTACAAGAAGCTTGTTAAGGAATATACTGAAAAGCAATGGGGACGGGATGCAACCGAATTACCACCATTTATTATTAAGCGGCTCCCAGTTCGGTTTACATACGATAACAACTACTTTAACGATCCATATCAAGGAATTCCGATCGGCGGTTACACCCAAATCGTTGAAAAGATGTTAGATGATGCTAACATCACGGTTGAAACGAACACCGACTTCTTCGACAAGAAGAATGAATACTTGAAGGATTACGACAAGGTTGTCTTCACCGGAATGATCGACCAATTCTTCGATTACAAGTTAGGTGAATTGGAATACCGGAGCTTACGGTTTGAAACCGAAGAACTTGATGTTGATAACTATCAAGGCAATGCCGTTGTTAACTACACTGATAAAGAAACCCCTTATACCCGGATCATTGAACACAAACATTTTGAATTTGGTAAGGGAGATAAGGGTAAGACGGTCATTACAAAAGAATATCCTGCAACGTGGCACCGTGGCGATGAACCATACTATCCGATCAATGATGCCAAGAATAATGCGTTGTACAAGAAGTATGTTGAACTTGCTCAAAAAGAAGCCAACAACGTTATCTTTGGCGGCCGGCTAGGTCAATATCGTTACTACAACATGGACCAAGTCATTGGAGCTGCTTTAGTAATCGTTGAACAAGAATTTGGTAAATAATCGATTGAAAATAAAAAGAGAGTGGATTAAAATGCTGCTCTCTATTCTTTTATAGGTGATCAAATGAAAGTTTTAAAAAATTACTTATACAACGCCGGATATCAAATTTTAGCGTTGGTGGTTCCACTAATTACAGCTCCCTATATTAGTCGGGTACTTCACCCGGCGGGAGTTGGCTACAATGCCTATACTAATTCAATTATTCAATATTTTGTGTTAATGGCTGATTTAGGGATCGCAATGTATGGCCAGCGGGAGATTGCATATGTTCGGGAAGATCCGGAAAAAATGTCGCGGACTTTTTGGGAAATCCAATTTCTTAAGTTTTTTACAACAACGATTGCATATTTCGCATTTGTTATTTTTCTTCATGTTTATGACCGTTATACGGTCTTCCTATGGATTCAGTCATTAAATATTATTGGGGCTGCCCTCGACGTTTCATGGCTGTATCAAGGAGTTGAAGATTTCAAACGAACGGTATTGCGAAATACAATGGTGCGGTTACTGTCGTTGGCTTTGATCTTTATTTTGATCAAGAAACCAAGCGATGTTAGTTTATATATTTTTATCATTGCATTTTCAAACTTATTTGGGAATTTAACTCTGTGGCCGCATTTACGAAAAATGCTAGTGCCGGTTAAAATTAAATCAATTCATGTTTGGCATCATTTATGGCCGACGATTGGATTGTTTATCCCTCAAATTGCAACTTCGGTTTATTTGCAATTAAATAAAACGATGCTTGGGGTAATGATGGGAACAAAATATTCCGGATTTTACCAAAACTCAGATAACTTAGTCAAAATGGTTCTTTCACTGGCAACTTCATTAGGAACAGTAATGTTACCGCATATGTCAGCAGCTTTTGTTAAGGGCGATAAGGAAAAAATGCATCAAATGCTGTATAAGTCATTTGACGTTCTTTCAATTTTGGCATTTGCGATGACCTTTGGAATTGCGGCAGTTTCAACTAACTTGGCACCGTTTTTCTATGGAAAAAGTTTCTGGCCAGTTGGACCGGCAATGATGATTGAATCAATTGTAATTATTTTGATTGCGTGGAGTAACACGATTGGAAGACAATACTTAGTTCCAACTAATCAAGTTAAGGCGTATACAACCTCGATTGTTTTAGGAGCAGCAATTAACTTTGTTGCTAACTTTATATTCATTGATCTTTGGGGATTAAATGGTGCAATGTGGGCAACGGTTGCTTCAGAAGCAGTTGTTACCGGTTATCAAATGTGGGCTGTCCGCAAACAGGTTCACTTTACAAAAATGCTCCAAAACACGTTTAAGTATTTAATCGCTGGATTTGTTATGTTTATTCCTGTTTACTTAATGAATATTAAACTTCGGCCAAGTATCGGTACTTTAGGATTAGAAGTAGTTGTTGGAATTATTATTTATACAGGAATGATTTTGATTTTAAAACCAACAAGTTTAACCTTTATTTTAAAACTGGTAAAGCAAAATAAAAGTCATTAAAATATAAAGTAATTAAACATCGTGAAGTGCCCTACAATTGTTAGACAAAAAACTAATGATTGTGAGGCACTTTTTGT
>DSTMR04002__coassemble_611_pt1 | contig 76976 bp, 67 predicted proteins | sample DSTMR04002__metabat2_high_PE_019 | metagenome-assembled genome bin DSTMR04002
GTGTCGAAACATTGTTCAGTTTTCAAAGATCTACAACTTTTGTCAAAAGACAACTGTTTAATAATATCAATTTAATAAATCGATGTCAACCATCTTCATTAAAATAAATTATCAAATCATTCATCTCTTGCGAACATTTACTATATTACTAGCTTCCTTTCTTTTCGTCAATCACTTTTTTTAAATTTTGATAACTTTTTCTTAAATCAAAAAAGGTTGAGCCACCAGCTCAACCTTTTAAGTAAACGTCAATTATTTGTTGTTTTCTAAAGTGATCTTTTCCATTCCATGCATGTATGGACGCAAAACTTCTGGAATCGTTACACTGCCGTCTTCGTTTTGGTAATTTTCAAGAATTGCAGCTACGGTCCGTCCGACAGCTAATCCAGAACCGTTTAATGTATGAACGAATTGTAATTTACCATTTTTATCACGGTATTGAATGTGTGACCGGCGTGCCTGGAAGTCTTCACAGTTTGAACAGCTTGAAATTTCACGGTATTTATTTTGCGCAGGCATCCAAACTTCAATATCATGCGTCATCGCAGCACTAAAGCTCATGTCACCTGATGATAAAGTAATTACGTGATACGGCAATCCTAACTTGTCTAAAATATTAGTTGCACACTTAGTCATCTTTTCCAATTCATCATATGAATCTTCCGGTTTCGTAAACTTAACCATTTCAACCTTATTGAATTGGTGCATCCGAATCAATCCCCGAGTATCCCGGCCAGCACTTCCGGCTTCTGAACGGAAGCATGGAGTTAACGCTGTTAAGTAGACTGGAAGCTTTTCAGTCGGAATGACTTCATCCCGGTAGTAATTCGTCAGTGGAACTTCTGCTGTTGGAATTAACGTCATATCTTCCCCATTAACTTGGTAAACATCTTCCTTAAATTTCGGGAATTGACTTGTTCCATACATTGAAGCAGCATTCACAATGTATGGTGGCAGAACTTCCGTGAAGCCTTCCTTAGCATGTTCATCAAGCATAAAGTTGTAAACGGCCCGTTCCAACTTTGCCCCGGCTCCTAAATAGTAAACAAACCGGGCACCTGAAACCTTAGCAGCCCGTTCGAAATCTAAAATTCCAAGATCTTCGCCGACATCCCAGTGATTCTTCGGTTCAAAATCGAATTCAGTTGGTTTTCCAACCTTATATAATTCAACGCTTTCTGCTTCAGTCAAGCCAACTGGAACCGTTGGATTTGGCAAGTTTGGTAACCGTGATGCAATGTCTTGTTCTTCAGCTTCAACCCGATCCAAATCTTCATCTAAAGCTTTGATTCGCGTTCCAACTTCCCGCATTTTTTCAATTTGAGCAGTTGCATCTTCTTTGTTCCGCTTAGCCTTTGCAATTTCAGTTGAAACATCATTTCGTTGTTTCTTTAAGTTTTCAGCTTCAACTAGTAAGTCACGCCGTTCTTTATCTTTTTCCAACAAAGCGTCAATTTTTTCAGGTTCAACTCCCCGAGTTCCTAAACGTTTCTTGTATTCATCAGGATTTTTCCGAATTTGGCGAATATCTAACATTTTAACTTCCTCCGATAATTTTTCTAAAATAATTAAAAAAATAAGCCTTTCATCCACCTATGGGACGAAAGACTTACTCGCGGTACCACCCAACTTTGTTATTTTCCAAATGCATGCAAAATAACACACTCAACTTAATAACGGTCTCCCGTGCAGCATTACCTGCCCGTCGTTTAGAAAGCTGGAGTTTCGGTAACGGTTCACACCACCCACCGCTTCTCTGTGTACCTACTTATGGCGATCCATGACGTTTTAATTATTTCAAATTTATTTTAACCTTTTACCTATAATTAATCAAGTCTAGTGATCTTCAACCAAGGTGTCATCTTCCTCATCAAAATCCTGCTTGATATCCGGCGTTGTTAAGTCAACCTCTTCAAGCGGAATCATGTGGGTGTGATGCTTGATCTTGTAGTAGAAGAATAAAATCAAAAACAATGGAACTGACATATACGTTACAAGCATTGCTTTCCAATCAAAGTGGGCAACCGCCTGCAAATCCTGACCAACAATCACAAGAATACACATTACTAATGCAAGAATTGGTCCAAATGGAAACCACTTTGCTTTATAAACCAAGTCATTGACATCGCGTCCTTGAGCAACGTATGCCCGCCGGAAGCGGTAATGTGAAATTGCAATTCCGACCCATGCAATAAAGCCAGTCAAACCACTAGCTGCAACTAACCATTGATAAATTTGATTTCCAAAAATACTTGTCAAGAACGTTAACAACCCGACAAAGGCCGTTCCAAGTAATGCCGCCATTGGAACTCCGCGCTTATTAACCTTTCCGAAAATCTTCGGGGCTTCTCCATCTTGAGCCATTGAATACAACATCCGCGTTGATGCATACATTCCAGAATTAGCAGATGATAAAACGGATGTCAAAATAACCGCATTCATCACACTGGCAGCAGCTGCTAAGCCAGCACGCTTAAAGACTAATGTAAATGGACTGATTGCAACATCTGACGCATTTGAACCAAGCAAGTACTTGCTTGTATACGGAATAATCGCTGCAATTACAAAAATTGATAAGATATAGAACAGCAAAATCCGCCAAAAGACTTGTTTAATTGCCTTTGGAACACTTTCTGCCGGATTTTCTGATTCTCCGGCCGTTACCCCAACTAATTCGGTTCCTTGGAATGAGAATCCAGCAACAACAAAAACACTCAAAACAGCTGGAATTCCGCCAACAAATGGTGCCTTCTTATACGTAAAGTTGTGTAAGTACGTTGCCTTGCCGCCAAGGATCCCGAAAATCGTTAAAACCCCAACAACAAGGAAAATGATAACCGTTATGATCTTAATCAGCGATAACCAGTATTCCGTTTCACCAAATGATTTTACCGAGATCGCATTGATTAAAAATACGAGTAACAAAGCAAATAAACTAAAGACCCATCCGGGAACGTGCGGGAACCAGAACTTCAAAACCAGCGCACACGTTGAAACATCGACTGCGACCGTGATTGCCCAGTTAAACCAATAATTCCAGCCCATTGCGAACCCTAATGCGGGATCAACAAAGCGCCGCGAGTACGTTGCAAATGATCCCGAAACGGGAAGGTACGTTGCCATTTCACCCAATGAAGTCATTAAGAAATATACCATGACCCCGATTCCGATATAGGCAACGATTGCTCCCCCAGGTCCTGCTTGTGAAATTGCCGATCCACTCGCAACAAATAACCCGGTTCCAATACTTCCACCTAACGCGATCATCGACAAGTGACGGGTCTTCAATGATCGCTTAACTTGATTTTCCTCTGCCATAACTTTAACCTCCTAATATATATCCGGTCAAAGAGCACAGATTCAATCACTACAAAGCAAAATAAAAACGCGCAGCTCGAAGCATGCGCGTTGAAGTTCTACTAAGACTAAAATTTTTAAATTTAAAATTAAAAAATATCATAATAATAGACTTTCGATAGCGCTCCGCAATGTTTTCACTGCGACAGTTCCTAGCCTCTTAAGCTAGACCCCAGCGGTTGACTTCTAAAGCAATCAATCACTTCGGCACCGATTCCTTTCACCTTCAATCCCTATTGCTTTAGCAATTCATGAAGGGTACTGATAAGCAGTGCGACCTCTCTTCGATGTAATTATTATCGCTTTTAATTCTTATTAAATCAAGTCTAATTTACTCTTTTTTAAAATTTATTTTGCCGTTTTTTCCAATCTTCGACATTAAACGTATATGGGTTGTTATCCAATCGCGGCCCCATCATGCAAATAAACCAAATGAAAAATTGAGCGATCGGAATAAACCACAAAATTACAAACCACGCCGGCATTTGAATATCATGCAACCGCCGAATGATCGCGGTCAAGACTCCGAGACGAAAAACGACTGAAACACCAGCTGAAAGCTTAAACATCGTCTTCATTGTCATTGGGATCTTAAAAAATGGTAGCAATTCAGATAATAACATGGCAGCAACCATACAAATCAGGAAGAAACCGAAAAAGCCCCACCAGAAGTCATTGACTCCAAGCCGTTTATTGATTTTGAACATGTCCCGGAAAAATAGCTTCGTTGAGGCAATCAATCCTGGCTTGCCGGTTTCATTTTTTTCTTCTGGTTTAATGACCCGAACTTTGATTCCGGCATCTTGCATCTGCTTCATAAAATTATTCAACGAATCCTGATCATCAAAGTTCGTGTTCATTAATCCTTGAGCAAGTTTTTGTTCAGAAGTTAAATTTGCATTTGAATTTGACGTCGTCTTTTGATCGGCATCGTCGCGTTTAAGGTCTTCATTTAAGTTTAAAATTGCTTGGTCAGTCCCGCAATACGGACAAAAGTTAGCATTGACATAAATATCTTTGCCGCATTTTTTACATTTTTTCGTTTCATAATCCTGATCTGAAAACCGTTTTTGAACTGCCCCGCAAAAGGCACAGCGCCGTTCATTTTCATCGAGCTTATGACCGCACTTTTCACAATAATACGTCATCGTTGTGATCATCCTTTCTCTTTATTTTTAATGGTATCATTTTTGTAACAATTTATAAATTTTGCTAAAACCGGTGAAAGCTGTTGATCAGTTTTCCATACAAGAGCGAGATTCGTCTGCCATGCTTCGTGGCGAACGGGGATCAGTTTGACCTGCGAAGTCGCATACCGTTGAGCACACGTTGCGGGAACCAAGGCAACCCCGACTCCCTTTTCAGCCCACCGAATTCCTGTCCGGGCATCGTCGCATTCAAGCACAAAAGTTGGTTGCAGTCCCCGATGTTCAAAGGAATCTTTGATAATGATCTTAAAGCGCCGGTAGACGATCAGCGGCAAAGTACTCAATTTTTCGATCGAAATGCTTTTCCGTTTAGCCAAATCAGTTGTCAATAAGCGTTCTGGAATAATCGCCATCATCGGTTCAGCCGGAAACATCCGCACTTGAAGACCTTCCCGGTTAAATGGGGTTCGCAAAACCGCCACGTCGATCAAATTCTTATTCAAAAGATCCAATAACTGATAAGTATTACCTTCGCTTAACTCAAACTTAACTCCCGGGTATGCTTTGATAAGCTCTGCGGCCTGGTCATTTGGTAAAACGCCGCCACTAGTTGACGTTGCCCCGATTCGAAGTGTTCCTAAAAATCCCTGGTCGATATTTTTGACTTTATACTCCGTGATCTTGGTTAAATCAACGATCTGTTTCGCATATTCAGCCAGCGTACTTCCAGCCGGGGTCAGCTGCACTCCATGCGCTGTTCGTTTAAGCAGCTGAACTCCGAGCTCCTTTTCAAGCTGTTTCAGTTGGTAACTCAATGGCGGTTGCGCAATATTGAGCCGTTTAGCTGCGGCTGTAACCTGTTTTTCCTCGGCAACTGCAATAAAATACTCCAATTGTTTTAAATTCATAACTTAGCTCCCTAAATAATTACTCACTATTATCATATACAATTTTTGCATATCTATCACAACAAATAAATATTTTTCTTTATGAAAGTTTAATGTTAGGATTTAAAAGGAAACAAAATGAGAGAAGGAATTTAATTATGCATACAGCATTTTTAATGTTGCTGATTGGTCTTTTTGCCGGGACCATGGGAGCAATTTTAGGAATTGGTGGGGGAATGATCATCACACCAATTATTACTTTAGGGATGGGCCTTCCAATCAAGTATGCGATCGGGGCAAGTATCATTGCCGTAATTGCAACAAGTTCAGGTTCAACCATTGCGTTTTTGAAAGATGATGTGTTGAATTTACGGGTCGCAATGTTCCTTGAACTGGCTACCAGTATTGGTGCCATTGTTGGAGCCCTTTTGACTGGGATCTTTAATCCAGCGATCCTTTACTTCTTATTCGGATGCCTGCTTTTATTTGCAAGCTGGAACATGGTTCGCAAGTTACGTTCTGGAAAAGAAGTCCTTCACCGGGCAACTCCAGATAAGCTGGCGGAAAAGTTAAAACTGAATAACTCATACTACGACAAAAACCTCCACGAACAAGTTGAATATGAAGTTGAAAATGTTCCTGGCGGAATGACGATCATGTTCGGTGCCGGCCTTGCATCTGGTTTGCTTGGAATCGGTTCAGGAGCCTTTAAAGTCATGGCTCTTGATAATGTAATGAAGATGCCATTGAAGCCATCAAGTGCAACAAGTAACTTAATGATGGGGGTTACCGCCGCTGCAAGTGCAACGATCTACTTCTTCAATGGATCGATTCGGCCAGATATCGCGGTTCCATTGTCACTTGGAATTATTGTCGGCGCCGCTCTTGGAAGCCGGATCATGCAACACATGCCTTCAAGATGGTTGCGGATCATCTTCGTTCCAATTTTGGCATACTTAGGATTACAAATGGCATTCAAAGCGTTTGGGGTGACGATTTAAGATGAAAATGGATAAAGAAACCCAAGAAGAAATGAATCATATGGAAATCATTATCGGGAAAATCATGCGGATCGGGGTTGCAACTGCCGCAGTCGTAATGCTGATCGGTTACATTTTGATGGTTGTTAAACATTCAACCGGATATCCTGGTGAAACATTTCCAACAACATTAACGGCAATTTGCCAAGGAGTCGTTCAATTGAAGCCTTACGCCATCATGATGGGCGGAATCTTCTTATTGATCTTGACCCCGGCATTACGGGTTGCAACTTCAATCTATACGTTCTTTAAGGAACACGATAAGTTGTATACGATCGTAACGACTGCTGTTTTGGTGATCTTACTGATCAGTTTCTTCCTTGGCCATGCTGACCATTAAAATCAATATTCATGATATAATGAGGTCAAATTGATTTTAGTTAATTATTTGACTTTGCAATCATTCAAGGTCGTTAAATGCGACCTTATTTTTTTATGAGGGAGGAACCCTTATGAGTTTACATCGCTCACAACATGAAGAATTTGAAAACCAACCTGATGAGTTGGAACGCGAAGAAATGATTTCGCGTCCCCGAAGAAAATCACGTAAAAAAACAATTTTCTTTTGGATTTTACTGATCTTAGTAATTACCCTCGGAATTAGTGGGCATGTGTTACATGAACACTACTTAAATGCCCGAAAAGCGGCCGCTTCCGTTTATACCCCGAACAGCGTTAAAAAACAGCGCGATGTTGATCGGTTGCTTAAAGAAGGCAAACCGATCTCAATTCTACTAATGGGAACCGATACCGGAGCACTTGGACGGTCATTTAAGGGACGGACTGATACAATGATGGTTTGCGTTTTAAACCCGAAAGATAAAACCATGACGCTTGTTAGTCTGCCGCGCGACGCCCTGGTTGCAATCAACGGTTATGAACAGTACTATCCAAGTAAATTAAACTCGGCATATGCTTACGGCGGTTCTGCAACGGCAGTCAAAACCGTTCAAAAATACCTCAACGTTCCGATCGACTTTTACGCCACGATCAACATGGGCGGTCTGGAAGGATTGATCAATGCCGTTGGCGGCGTTGATATTAAGCCATTGCTGTCGTTTTCGTTTGCCGGATACAATTTTGTGAAAGGTAAAAAGACCCACATGGATGGAACTGAAGCCTTACAATACTGCCGGATGCGTGATCAAGATCCATTAGGGGATTACGGCCGCCAAAACCGGCAACGACAAGTTATCATGGCCCTGGCGTTTAAGGGAGTTCAATTGACCAGTTTGTTAAACGATGACTTCCTGAATTCGTTATCGAAACAGTTACGCACTGACTTATCCTTTAACAACATGGTCTCCTTGAACATGAAATACCGGGTAGCAACTCACCATATGAAATCAACCCACCTTCAAGGAACAACTCAGGTAATCGGTGAAGCTGATTTTGAAGTTGCAAGCCGGAAAAACAAACAGAAAATTACGGATGTCTTGCGAAAAGCCCTTGATTTACCGCATGCTGAAACCGGTGATACTTTGAAAGGCACTGATCTTGAATCGCCAAATCAGCTTGAAGGGACCGGAAACTCGAATGATACGACCACTTCGACCGGACAGACATACCAAACATATCAAACCCCTCAATATCAAGGACAATATTAGAAAAGGTTGCGGCTTGAGCCGCAACCTTTTTTGCTTTCTTAAACTGCCTTATTCTTCACTGATCCTTTAATTCGGTAATACATGCGGGTAATCATTTCGGCAAGGAAAAAGCCCATTGCAATCGCCCCTGCAATCATTGCAACCTGTACCAGGTAATGCAAAGCAATGCTGTTTCTTCCAAACGCAAAGTTATAAATTGCCTTATATGATTGACTTCCTGGAACAAGGGGAACCATTCCCGGAACGTTAAATAAAATCATCGGCATCTTTTTGACCCGCGCCATAATGGCTGCTCCTAGCCCAACAACTAACGCCCCGCTTAAGTTAGCAAGCATCGTTCCTAAATGGGCGTGGAAAATCAAAATATATGTCATCCAGCCTAAACTGCCAACGGCCCCGCATCCTAACAGCGCATTATGCGGAATGTTGATCAAAATTCCAAATCCCATCGTTGCAATGTAGCTAAAAAGGAAATGCACCAGCAGTCCATCCCCCGTAATCGGTAAAATGTTCATTCGATCAACCCCCTAACTAAACCGTAAAACCAGTGCGATTCCCATTCCAAGCGCACATGCAGTGATCAACCCTTCGATCATCCGCGATGCACCACTTAAAATATGCCCTGCAAGCAGATCACGCACCGCATTGGTCAGCAACACCCCTGGAACTAATGGCATGATTCCACCGGTAATAATCATCCCCATATTGATTCCCCAATGGGCTTTAACAGCACTTACCCCGCAAATCCCAATTACCATTGCGGCAATAAATTCGCTGGCAAATTCCGTTCTAAAGAACCGGTTTAAAACTACGTAACTGGCATACCCTAAAGCGGCAATCCCCATCGTCAAAAGCATATCTGACCACCGGCCGCCATAAACGACTTCCAGCGTTCCGCCAATCAAGGCCGCCGCAATCACCTTTAAAACGGGACGAAAATCCGGAGTTGATTCATCCAAAATTACTAACCGGTCATACATTTGCTGCAACGTAAATTTTTTCGCTTGAAATGCCCGGGAAGCGTCATTGACCCGAGAAATCCGTTCAAGATCGATTCGCCGTTTGTCAATTGATTCAACCTGTGAATTTTCACCGCCTTGAATCGACATCATGATCCCCGTTGTGGTTTCAAAAATTCGTGGGCTTTGAATTCCTGCATTCCGTGCGATCCGTTGCAAAGTATCATCGACCCGGGCCATGTCAGCCCCATTTTCGATCATGATCTTGCCAGCCAATAAGACCGTATCAATAATTAAGTTTGCATCCTCCATCCTTTTCACCTCGTTACTTTCCACAGAATAAAACGATGAGGCATGACCATCGTCAGTGCCTCATTCGGAGTTTAATTCATTTTTATTTAACAAAAATATAGTGGGCTGCTTTATAGCCGATTCCCATTTTTTCACCGGTCTCTTCCACTTCAATTTCAATCGGTCCTTCAAATGGTTTGTGGGCCAAAACCTTAATTCGCTCACCCAATTTTAATTTAACCCCTGCTAAGTACGTCAATAAATCATGATTATCAATAAAGCGATCAACTTCAACGGTTGATCCGTCCGGAACATCCATCAAAATATCATGGCTATCTTCTTCATAATCGCCGTTTTTATCCGGAATAACACCGCCGTGCGGGCACCGTTGCGGATGACCTAAAAATTCATCCAGATGATCCATTAAATTCCCGCTCGTAGCGTGTTCAAGCACTTCAGCATCTTCATGAACATCCTGTAATGAATAGTTCAATTTTGTAACCAAAAAGGTTTCCCACAAACGATGCCGCCGAATCAACTCTTCAGCAATCTGCACCCCGTTCGCAGTTAATGAAATTCCCCCGTAAGGTTCATGGTGAACTAACCCCTCTTTCACCAACTTGCGCACCATTTCTGTTACTGATCCGGCTGCAACATTCAAACTCATTGAAATCTGCTTGTTTGAGACTTTCTTTTTCCGACCGCCTAGTTCAAAGATAATTTTTAAATAGTCTTCTTTTTTAGGTGTCATTGATTTCACCTCATTTTTTTAATTCGCATTCATTATATCAGAAACGGGCTTAATTTAAAGCCCCAATTAAGCCTGATTTTTTCGTAAATGAATCAATGCGTCCTGAAAGTCATCCGGTAATGAAGCATTGAAGCTTTCAGGCTGATCAGTAAACGGATTGACCAATTCTAAATGGGCCGCGTGCAGCATTTGCCGGTGGATTAATTGCGTTGGTCCGCCATAAAGCTCATCCCCGATCAACGGAAATCCAAGATGGGCAAAGTGTGCGCGAATTTGATGCGTGCGCCCGGTATGTAACCGAACTTTAATCATCGTCGCGTCTTCAAAACGTTCTTGGACCCAATATTCAGTTTGCGAAGGTTTTCCATCTGAAGCAACGATTCGGCGGGCACTTTCATAGCTTTCTTTTTTTAAAGGAAGATCGACCATTCCATGATCATTTGGAAGACGGCCGCTTACCACCGCAAGATATTCCTTCTTCATCGTGTGATTGGTGATCTGGTCCTGAACCATGCTTTGGATGAAATTGCTTTTAGCAAACAGAACAACCCCACTGGTATCAAAGTCCAACCGGGTCAAAATATGCGGGACATATGGTTGAGATTGCGTTTGGGCATACCCCAATGCCCGGTTTGCCAAAGTCGTTGTTGAATTTGCCGGTCCCGGAACACTTGTCGTTTGCGCATCCTTATTCAGTGCTAAAAAATGCTGATCTTCCGTAATGATCTCGATTGGTAGCGTACTTTGAGCAACGTTCGGATCTGGTTGTTCCGGTTTCAGGTCCAAAATCAAGGTTGCTTCGCCGTTGATTTTCGTCCGTTCAGTGATCACCTTTTTCTGATAAAGGATCCGCCCTGCGCCCTGGCGAATTTTCTTCAATGTTCTTCCGCTAATTCCATTTTGCCGCAAAATTTTTCCAGCAGCTTCCTTTTTTGAATCAGTTTTATGAATAAAATATTGCATTTTTTCTGTCCTTTGATTTGATTATTTTTATCATAATTCAAAAAATCATAAAAAAACAACTTTAATTAACAAAAATCCAGTGAGATAATGGTAAGATATTAAATGTAATTTTATTATTAATTGAGGTGAAACTTCTTGGACCTGAAAGAAAACAAAAACCGACCGATTTTAGCAACGGTCTATGCAATCATCTTTTTGATCCTCCTTTTATTGGTCAAATTAAACAGTCCAATTGTCCATGGGATCGATCATATTGTTCAGTCAATTGTTTTTTCATTCACTAATGAACATTTAACGGTTTTAATAAGTATTCTCACTAATTTTGGTTCGCCAATTGTTTCGTTGATTCTTGCGTGCTTAGTATTGGCATTTGTCTTTTTCAAACGCGAATACGCCGCTGCAATCTGGGGATTCGGAACCTTGATCATCGGAAACGGCCTTGCATGGGTCTTCAAACACATCGCTGCTCGGCCACGTCCAGCGCTTGCCCAACGGCTTGCTCCTGCGCACGGTTATAGTTTCCCAAGCGGCCACGTTTTTGGAACGACGTTATTCGTTCTTCTTTTACTTACGCTGATCGTTCCGCGAATCAAGAACCACACGACCCAAACGGTGATCCGTGTTCTTGCAGTTATCTGGGTAATTTTCATTATGCTTTCCCGCATTTACTTACGGGTTCACTATCCAACTGATACATTCGGCAGTTTGTTACTGGCTGGAGCAGTTTGGGAATTCGCCGTAATGGTTTGGATCAAGTTTTTCAAGCAAAAAGTTGATGCCGCTAATTCTGAAGGCCGGCACTTTCAATAATTAAGTAAACAAAAATGAAGGTGTGACAAAACAGTAAAAACGAGCGTAGTGGAAGCAGAAAAGCGAACGAATCGCGCCAGCATAGATTCGGAGGTTTTCGAACTTCCACATAGCTCGTTGTTTTGGAACCCGATTATGCGGATATAGCAAAGAGGTTGCGACTTACGTCACAACCTCTTTATTTACGTTCTGATTTTACTGGATAAGCCGGTGCAAGAAACCGGTCATTTTCATGTTTCAAATGTTTAGCCTTTGCAGAGATCGAATCGTAATACCGCTCATTGATTTCGCGATATTTAAGAATCGAAGTCAGTAATGTATTTGATTTGGCATAGTTTCCTTCTTCGTTGCACTCAACCGCTTCGTCATACAATTTTTCAAATGATGCAAGCTGATTCTGCGCTTCTTCAATTTCAGTCGCATATGCACTCGAACGCCGAACCAAAACATTTAATCCGTGATCTGCGTCAGCAACCTGATCAAAAAGCTTTTTGGCCTGATCATAGTTTCGCTGATTTAAAGCAGATTTGGCTTTCATATACAAATCAAGCTGTTTGATATTCCGCTCGGCCTGCGGATCATCCTGCTTTCGCTTGGCCGCATTCTGAAAGCTGATCTTTGCAGCCTGGTACTCACATTTTTTTGTTTGGGTAATTCCCCGCTCCATTGCTTGTTCATATTCCTTTTGGACTTCAACGTTTTTCGTAAACCCGAAGCCGATAAAAACAACTGCAAGAAGAATAACCCCTAATCCAATCAGAACTTTTCTTCGCAATTCAATTTCCCCACTTTAAATTAAAAGTTTTCGTGAAGCCATGTTTCCAATAATTCTGGCCAAACTTGCAATGTTGGAACAATTTGGGCATCTTTGTTAGCTGTTTCCTTGGTTGCTAAGCTGTGACCGTGTTGTCCATGTGGAAAGACGTGAAATTCAAAGTTAACACCGTTCTTCCGCAAAGCTTCAACCATCATTAAGCTGTTTTCCATTGGAACCGTGGTATCTTCAGTTGTTGTCCAAATAAATGCCATTGGGGTATCCTTTGAAACATGTTTTTGAAGAGATAACTTTTCACGTTCTTCTGGCGTTGCATCTTCACCTAACAAGTGATCAAATGAACCTTGGTGACCAAATTGTTGATCGGCTGTAACAACTGAATAACCCATGATCAAGCCATTTGGTTTAACATCTTCCGGATTGAATCCAAGGTCTTTAATTGTTTGTGAGTTCCACATTGTTGCGAGCATTCCTGCTAAGTGACCACCAGCAGATGTTCCCATCACAATGATCTTATTTGGATCAACGTGCCATTGAGCAGCGTTATCACGGACCATTTTAACGGCCGTTGCTAATTGAGCTAATTGGGCTGGATGGTGAACTGGCATGCATGAATAGTTCAAAACGAAAGCTTGAGCACCCATTCCTAAAAGCTTTACGGCAATTGGTTCCCCTTCACGTTCAGAAACCATCTTGTAACCGCCACCCGGGCAAATAATAACGGCTGGCCGAACCCGGTTTTCATCGATTTCTGGTGAATTATCTAAAACATATCCTGTTAATTCTGCATCTTCAAATGATGTCTTAATTTTTTCTTTTAAATATTGCATCGCGATTAAACCTTTCTATTTAAAATCTATTTCAATTATACAACAAAAGTCACTGAATTTATTGAATCTGACCCCTTCAATCATTCAGTGACCCTTAACTTTTAGTATGTAATTATCCTGGAATTACCATTGACAATAAGGCAACTGCTGCAAGTCCTAACACAACTGAAAGCCCCATTGACCGTGACTTATATGCAACAACCATTACGATGACCGCTGCAAGCAATTTGGCCAGGTGACCAAATCCGATAAACGTATAGTGCGATGTATTAATGAAAATATCCTTCACGACTAATGCGGTAAACAGCGAAACCGGAACATACTTCATCCATTCATTGAACCATTCCGGAATTTTCCGTGTTGTAAAAAATTTCATTGGCAACAGTCGTGGTCCTAACGCAACCAACATTGATAAGATGATCAAAATAAAATGATCTGTACTCGACATATGCATAGCAAACTCTCCTACCTAAAATCACTGCTTATTCGGCTTAATGTTCTTCAACAAGAACCCTTTCTCACGACCATGTTTGCGTAAGTAATTTTCAATCGCAAACCCTGTCAATGAGGCAATGATGGTTGCAACAACCAGCCCCATCGTACTCTTAAGCAAGCACATAAAAATGACTGCTAAAACAGCTGAAAAAGCACTGATCAAAATCGTGAGTTTATTCCGAATCTGCATCACAATCATGTACAAGAATAACGATGTTAACGCAAAGTCAACAATTTCCAAGTTGATCTTCGGTAACATTCCACCAACTAAACTGCCGATTACGTTTGCAACCGTCCACGATAAAAGGGAATAGTGTTCAACCATCATCGCATCATTCGGTGACCACTCTTTATCAGTTGCAAACTTCAAATAGTTAACCGCATAGTTTTCATCGTTCAATGAAATTGCAAAGAAGTAAATAAACTTCTTGCTTGTTCCCTGAACATATTGTGACAAACTTGACCCTAACAATGCATACCGCAATTCAAGGAAGAATAACATGAATAAGATCGTATGCATTGGAGCATTTGCAGTTAACATCGACGCAATCAAGAACTGCGCCCCACCTGAGAAAACGAGCATTGACGCTAAGCCCGTCAAGATCGTATTAAAACCAGCTGCATGTAAAAGGACCCCACATGCAAGACCGATTGGAATGTAACTTAGGCAAAGCGGAAGTGCTACTTTGAGTACTTCCAACCAGCGTGGTTGTTCTTTAGTCACAATATACCTCCATTTATAAAAAAGTACCTATATTTTGAGTATAACATACTTCGAACAATATCCGCACTTAATAACTCATGACTAAAAGAGGTTGGTTACCCACCGCCATGCAATCTCAAAGATATTCGCCTTTTTAACGGCAGCCGTTGTTTGGGCACTAGCCGCGCACTTCGTTCCGTTGACAGTTTCAAGGTTTTGCCCGTCAACCGTAAACTTCATCGTTCCAGCCGTCTCATGGTTCGCCAATGGAGCGGCAAGCGCATTGCCCTTCTTGTTAAGCAAGCTCTTCTTCACGTTGACCTTGACTGCGACATTGTCAGCTTTGGTCCCCTTCTTTAACCAGAGACCTTCAGCCGATGCATTCGCAACTTTCACATTGACCTGTTTTCCATGGTATACAGGTAAGGTTGCCGTCTTTTGTCCCTTCTTCAAGGTTACGTAATTGTATGTATGGTAAATGTATGACATTAATTTTTGCGTTTGAACAAACCGGGCCGGATCAGAGTCATTCTTGTGTGATGCCCCTAAAACGACCGTAATGATCCGGTGGCCGTCTTTATTCGTTGTTCCAACGAAGCAGGCTCCCGCCGCATCAGACGTCCCGGTCTTAAGCCCATCAACTGGTAGCAATGTGTATGAACATTGCCCGCCTGGAAGCATCCAGTTCCAGTTCTTCATTTGGACTTGCTGGTTGCCAGTATTAAAGTTCATTTCCTTCACACTTGAAGTCTTGACGATTGCTGGATATTCTTGCAAAAGTTTCATCGAAATCAAGGCCATATCCTTGGCTGAAAACTTGTTTTCGGCATTCGGTGAAACTCCCGGATAAGCATCGCTCTTCATTAACTTATTCGTTAATCCGTTGCAGGTATAGATTTGCGCATCATTGATTCCAAGTTTCTTGGCTTCTTGCCGCATCATATTAACGAATTTCTTTTGGCTTCCGGCAACTGCTTGAGCAAGCGCCATGGCTGCCCCGTTAGCTGAATAGATCAAGGTTGCCTGGTAAAGAGCTTTTACCGAGTACTGTTTGCCCTGTTCAAGCGGAACATTGCTCAAAGAAGTATCCTGGCTGACAGCGCAGACATTATTCGATGGCTTAACCACTTGATTCCATGAAAGTTTTCCATCTTGAATGGCTTGAATAACGATGTACAGTGTCAGTAACTTTGACAATGAAGCAACTGGAACTGATTGGTCAGCATTTTGCTGGTACAAAATCTGCCCCGTTTTTTCATCGATTGCAATCGCTGACTTAACGTCCAAATGCAAGCCCTGCGTCTGCTGAGCAGTCTTGGTCTTCGATGAAGCAGTTGTTGCTGAACTTGTCGTTGTCGAAGAGCTTGCAGCTTGAACCGCCGCTGCTCCGCCCGCAGCAAACACCGTTACTGCTGTTACCAATCCAATTAAAACTTTCTGTATTCTCTTCATTAAATGCATTTCTTAATCTCCAATACTAGTCAAGTTCTTCAACTTTTTCCTCTTTTGACGGTTGTTCAACCGGGAACCGCATAACAAACGTTGTCAGGTGATTATTCGATTCAACCTTGATCGTCCCATGATGCAGTTCAACAATGCGCTGGGTAATCGCTAATCCCAACCCAGTTCCGCCGGTCTTTTGATTGCGCGATTTTTCGACCCGGTAAAAGCGTTCAAAAACTTGCGGCAATGAATCATGCGGAATCGGCTCGCCGTCATTTGAAACTTGAACCTCAATTTCATCATCATTCATTCGCCGGGCCGAAAGGTAAATGTTCTTCCCGCCCTTGCCATACTTCAACGCATTCGTAATCAAATTATTGAAAATCCGGGCAAACTTTTCCGGATCGGCTTCAAGTTTCAAATCTCCGTCCGGCATTTTGATTGAAATCGCCATGCCTTTTTCTTTGGCTTCCAGTTCAAAACTTGCTTCGAGTTGTTCAAAAAGCGACATCAAAGAAACCGTCATTAAATTCAACGGCGTATCAGCCTGACGGACCTTTGTATATTCAAATAAATCATTGACCAGCGACTTCATTTGGTTTGATTTGACAAATGCAATGTGGGCAAACTTGATCAAATCTTCTTCTGACTGATACTGCTTATTTTCGATCAGTCCTAAATATCCAATAATTGAAGTCAATGGTGTCCGAATATCATGACTGACATTCGTGATCAGCTCATCCTTTGATTTCTCAATTCGCCGTTCCTCTTTCATTGACTCAACGGTGCTATCAACCAAAGCATTAATACTTTCAACTACCCGCTGCATTGATCCGTTGAGGACAAATGGAATCCGGTGGTCAAAATGACCTGACGCAATGTAATGTAATTCAGAAATCACGTGATAAAGCTGAATTTGACGATATTGGTGGACGATCCGCCAATACAGAATAAAACTGTCAAAAACAGTTGCAATGAACACAAAAAGCAATCCCCAGTTACCGAACTTAACGGTATTCGGCCCCAATGTAAGCGACATTTTAATATCAAAAATTCCGCTCGTGATCCCGGGAATATGCCGCGTCCATTCATTCAATAAAATATAAATTGCGAAATCAGCTGCCAACAACAAAACAAGGGTAAACAGAATCTCCAAAAGGAGTTCGCGTTTTTCCTTGGAGGTCATCTTCAACTTCATTGTTGTTCGCCTTCTTCGCGCTCCCTATTTCTAACGTGTTTCAATTTTATAACCTACACCCCATACTGTTTGAATAACTTTCTCACCGTTTGTTGCTTCTTCGATCTTATCGCGCAAGTGACTCACGTGAACCATAACAGTCTTTGCTGAAACAACTGATTCTTGTTGCCATACCCGTTCAAAAATTTCATCAGCTGAAAAGACCCGGTTTGGATGACTTGCAAGCAAGTATAAAATTCCAAATTCAAGTGCTGTTAATTGAATTGGTTTACCGGTTGAAGTCATAACTTCATGTGAATCCTTTTTGATAATAAGCGGTCCAATTTCAATTTGGTCTGGTTCTTCGTTGCGAACATCATGTTGTGACCGCCGTAACAATGATTTGACCCGGGCCATTACTTCCAATGGGTTAAATGGCTTCGTGACATAATCATCGGCCCCTTGGATCAATCCTTGAATCTTATCAAGATCGTCGGTTTTCGCTGAAAGCATCAAGACCGGAATTTGTGAATCTTTCCGGACTTCGCGTAAAACAGCCAAACCGTCCATTTGCGGCATCATGATATCCAAAATCATCAATCCAATATCGGGGTTTGTATTGAGCTTTGTGATTGCTTCTTTGCCGTTGTAAGCTTTTTCTACATCGTACCCCTCATTTGTAATGTAAATGCTCATCAATTCAACGATATCTTTATCATCATCAACAACTAAGATCTTCATATAGCATCTTTCTCCTATTCTGTAGTATCCAATCATCCATTTCTAGATGGCATGACTGTTAAATAACCCAGTTTACTCTATTCATTTTAACAAAAAATTTAACTAAACGAAAAATTAATATCGAATTTCATTAAATATTCTTATTTTTCTTTAAATTTATATTTTCCAAAATTTCAAAATTATCATAAAATAGAGGTATAAAACTTTGAAGGAGGATCACTTGATGTTAGTCAAAGACTTTATCGATAACACGTTAACATCAGACAATTTTAATAAAATGGTTGTCAACTTGATCGGCCACTTTGGAACAATGGTCCGTGAGATCGAACACAACCGTCCAGAATTCAGCCAAATCATGGAACGGAAATTACTTTGGACAGATGACAACGCCCTTTTAGGTGCCAAGGACTTCCCTGCAAAATATAATGCTGAATATGGAATGTACTTCTCAACTGAAGCCTACGAAGACAATCCGACATTTCTTGCATTCAAAGAGAAGTTGAGCCAATTCCAAGAAGCAGTCAAGGCATTACCTGCTGAAATAAGCAAAGAAGATGAAGGATTGATCGAAACTTCAACATTGCGGAACCTTTTCCCCGTTGAAAAGGAAGACGGTAAGGTTCAAATGCCGCGGATCTTTGTAACTAAAGACGGAAATGTTCAAATCTTAACGGAAGAAAATTACGGTTTCAACGGCAAGCGGGACCTTGATTTCTACGATATGTTCAATACTGGTGTATACTCATTTGAAGAAGTTGCTTACTACGAATTGAACAAAGAAGACGGCAGTTCACTTGAAACCGCCGACTTAAAAGATTTTGACTGCGATACAATTCTCGGTCATTTATTAGTCTTCATGGTTCGTTACGGTTACACCGCAGCTGACTTTGAAAACTTTGTTGAAAACTTCGACATTATTGGTTAGGTGCTCAATTAAACCTTTTTAAAAAGACGCGGTAAAATTCCGCGTCTTTTTTATTCTGCCTCATTTTACAAGCCAGACCTGATCATTAATAAAGTCAAATGGCCGACGGTGCCGGTTGAGCTGATCAACCAACTGTAACCGCGCGTTTTGCCAAAATTTAGCCGAATTGGTTGCGCCGTTTCGTTCACCGATCACGATCAAATTTCCGTGGAAGTGGTTTTGGCGTAAAAATTGCAAAACTTGCCAATCAACATCGCCACTATCCGGCGCCCACGCCATAATAATGTTATCCACATGTGAATAATATTTTTGAACCGCTGCAACGGCATCCAGCTTTTCCACTGCCGTCCACGGACACGGGCGGTCATTGTCCTGCCCTTCCCAGTCAAGATTATCCGTCGCAATCGTATTTTTCAAATTCGCACTGATTACGGCATTTCCCGCCATAATCTCTAAGTTATGCGCCTTTGCCCCGCAAAAAGATTGCAGGTCATTGATCCAAAGCTGATTGCAAACATGCCAAATTCCAAAATTTTCAATTAATACCTGTCTTAAATTTTCAAATTGCGGGGAGACATCCATCAATTGCGGATATTCAATCAAATTATCAAAAATCAGATCCGTTGAAAGTTCCAATTCCGTCAATTCCACTTTGGGCAATTGCCGCTGTTGATAAGCATTAATTGTTGCTAAAATCTGATCACATTTTTCCACAACCGGCGTCAATTTAAGAAAATTTTGCCGAATTGCTTGAATTTGTTTCACATAATTATCAAGCTCCATTGTGATTTCACCTGCCATTATCCGGTATAATTAGATTATATCAAAGAAATGAAGTGAATCTTATGCAGTTACCCACAGTTAATCCCCATAAACAACACTGGACAGTTCATGATGTGATTTTGCTTTCCCTGATTGCGATCTTCTTTGGATTGATCTATCAGGGATGGAATTACGTTTATTACCTGCTTGCAGCGACACCATTGAAACCGTATGCTAACGATTTGACCCTTGGTGTTTGGTTAATGGCCGGCCCGGTTTCTGCCCTGTTATTAAAAAAGCGCAATGCTTGTCTGATTGGCGAACTGTTGGCTGCAATTTTAGAAATGTTTATTTTCTCAAGTTGGGGCGTTGCGACGATCATCTCGGGACTGATTCAAGGACTGGGCTCAGAATGTGGATTTGCCCTTACCGGATATCGTCATTTTGACCGCTTCGGCTTATTTTTATCCACAATCACTGCGACCCTGATCACTTTCGGGTGGGATCTTTTTCAAAACGGCTATCTGCATTATCCACTGCATATGTTGATTACTCTGTTACTTTTACGCTTCATTTCAATCGGAATTTTTGCCGGGATCACGGTCGCGGCAATTCAAAAATTACTTATTAAGACAAAGGTGGTGGCTGCATAATGGACCTTGAAATTCAAAACCTGACTTTTGCATATCCAACGCAGTCATCCTTGCTGGAAAATACTACCTACCATTTTCCATCCACCGGGTTAACGGTCATTGCTGGTCAAAACGGCAGCGGCAAGTCAACTCTGCTTCAATTACTGGCGGGAATTCTTGCACCTTCGTCTGGAAAAGTTCAACTGAATCATCAAGATGTGAGTTTAATTGTTCCGGCGGCACGGGTTCAGCATCTCGCATACCTTCCGCAAAATACCCGCCACTTTTTTACGTTCAAAACCGGACGGGAACAGCTGACCTTTATGCTTGAAAATCTTCAAACACCAACGGACCAAATTCCCAAAACTATCCATCAAATCATTAGTGAAAATTCATTGGAGGCCCTTGTTGACCAGCCGGTAACGACGCTTTCCGGTGGCGAATTGCAACAGATGGCGCTTGCGATGATCTTCAGCCTTGATCCTGAATATCTGCTTTTGGATGAACCGTTTGCGAACCTGGACCGCGACCACCAGCTTCGGCTTATCCACATGCTAAAAAAACAAAAAAATAACACTGCAATCATTGTGACGGATCATCAATTGCAATATTATCAAGATTTAGCTGATAACTGGCTCAGCGTTACTGCGCAAAAATTACAACCATTCAGCCCCAAATTTCAAAATTCATGGGCTGTTTCACGTGTAACCGCAACCTTGCCGGCTTCAACACCGTCCCGACTTCAGTGGCACAAATTAACGTTTAACCAGTCCGGGCGGTCACTCGTTACTGAAAGTACCTTTAATTTACCTCAGGGAATGGTTGGATTGTTAGCTGGCAAAAACGGAAGCGGCAAGTCGACCCTTTTGAATGTGCTTACCAAACAACACCCGTATTCCGGTCAAATCACCTATGATCAGCAAAATGAACAACGGGTCAGTGTCCGGAAATGGATCCAGCATATTACAATCGGGTTCCAAAATAGTGAAGATCAATTTATCAAAACAACGGTGCGCGAAGAACTTCAAAGTGCACAACAGGCTTCGCATCACCCGGACTTTTGGACAGATTCACAAGTTAGCTCGTGGGTTCAACGACTTAACCTGCAATCCGTCCTTAATGAAAGTCCATATTTTATTTCCGGCGGCCAGCAAAAGAAAGTCCAGCTTTTGACCTTAGCGATCATCAGCAGTCCCGTAATTTTGCTTGACGAGATCTTAACCGGCCTTGACCGCGCCTCCGTTGCGCTTGCATGGAAACTAATCGAAACGCTTAAGCAACTTGGATGTGGAATCTTGATCATCGATCATCAATTTCAATCGCTCACCCATTATGACTATGTTCTTGAAATTCATAACTTGCAGCTTAAACCTTTACCGAAAGGAGAGTCATTAAATGAAATCAACCGCTAACCCCCGTCTTAATCCGACGATTGCCGTTCTCTTAATGCTGGTTCTCGGACTAATTTTGACGTTTGCCTCGAAAATTTGGTTGAACATTGTTGTCTTCATTGGGTGTTTACTATATCTTTCGGTTTGTCGCGTTTCATTTAAAAAAATTGGAATTGCCCTTTTGATTGCGTTTCCGTTTGCACTTGGAAGCTGGCTATCATTTGTTTCATTTAGTCACTCATTTACAAGTGCCTGGTTGTATGCCACCCGGATCTATACCTATTTTTCACTGGGAGCACTTGTTACCCTGTGCTATTCCTTGAAAACAGTCCTTTTAAGCCTGCATCAGCATTTTCATCTTTCAAATACATTTGTTTACGGGATTCTTGCTGCTGTGGGAATGGTCCAAAATGTAAAAGCGCAAATCAAAAAAATTCGGATTGCCGCCAATATGCATAATCAAACGCTGAATTGGTGGAATCCGATGCTTTATTTAAAAATTATTGTCAGTTGTTTGAATTGGTCAGATAACCTTGCCGTTGCAATGACCCTTCAAGGATTTTCCAACGATTATCCCCGCACCGAAACTTATCACGATTCGATTTCAATTTTTCAGTGGGGCCTCTTAATTCTTTTAGTCTTGATTTGCGGCGGATTGGCGTTTTTTTAATACCTGATCGATCAAGTGCCAGTCCTTTTCAATTTCAGGGGCTAATTTTCGGTTATAAAAAACTGCTGCGGGATGGAATGTTGAAATCACCGTATATTCCCGATCAGATAAAATATAGCCGTCTCCCGTTGCATTTAACTGCTGGATTGGCTGGCGGAATACTTGACCATGATGGGTTCCAACACTAAATTTCGGTCCCAAAATACGCTGCAAACTCGTATTGCCAACCGTTACGATGACTTTCGGATCAACCTGTTCCAGTTCCCAATCAAAAAGCGGGGCATAGGCTAACACTTCTTTTTTCGTTGGTGTCCGGTTCGGCGTTTTGGTTTCAATTTCGCCAGTCTTTTTATTCTTAACTTTTTTGACCGAGTATGGACGGCTGCGAACAACACTTGTAATGTAAACATCATCCCGCGTCAGTCCGGTAATCGCTAATGACTTCATTAATTCCTGACCAGACTGCCCAGAAAACGGTATATGCGCCGTAATTTCCTTTCTTCCGGGGGCTTCACCAACAATCATCAATGGCGGATTGATTTTCCCTTGACCGGACAAAAAGCCTTCAAGCCGATAACCAGCTGCCCGCTGCTTTACCCGTTCTACTAATTCTTCAGGATATTTCATTTTAACCTCTTAAAACACAAAAAGCCTGTCAGGCGACAATCACCCAACAGACTTAATTGTCTAACTTTCAATTAGATTATTTTTCACGAACTGAGTCAAGAACTTCTTTAAGTTCTGAAGCTGACTTGTGTAAGCCGGCCATTTCTTCGTCTGTGATGTGCATTTCAACAATACGTTCTACACCGTTTTCGCCAACGATTGCTGGGATACCTGTGTAGATGTCCTTCAAGCCGTATTCACCGTTGAAGTATGCTGATGTTGTCAAGATTGCGTGTTCGTTTTCTAAGATTGCACGAACAAGACGAGCTGTACTCAAACCGATACCCCAGTTTGTGATCTTCTTACGATCAATGATGTAGTAAGCAGCGTCACGAACTGTCTTACGGATGTCTTCAAGTTCATCCTTCTTGATAACACCTTCGTCGCCGTCTTCGATCCAGTCCATTAATGGCTTGCCACCGATTGTAGCTTGTGACCATAATGGTTGTTCTGAGTCACCGTGTTCACCAACGATGTATGCTGAGATGTCGTGTGCGTCAACACCTGTCTTGTTTGATAATTGCATCCGTAAACGAGTTGAGTCAAGTGATGTACCTGTACCGATAACACGGTTTTGTGGTAAGCCTGATTCATCCCATGCAACATATGTCAATACGTCAACGGGGTTTGAAACGATAACTAAGTTGCCATCGAAACCTGAACCCATAACTTCCTTAACGATTGAACGCATGATCTTTGCGTTTGTACCAACTAATTCCAAACGTGATTGGCCTGGTTTTTGGTTGATACCAGCTGTAATGATAACCATTTGGGCATCTTTACAATCTGAGTAGTCACCATGGTAAACTTTGCAGTTTTCTGGTGCGTATGTAACACCATCCATTAAGTCACGAGCTTCACCGTCAGCCTTGTCACCGGCAACGTCGATTAATACCATTTCATCAACGAGACCTTGGTTTAAGATTGAGTATGCACAACCCATACCTACACCGCCGACACCGACGATAGCAATTTTTCTTGATGTTCTTGTGTTAGCCATCTATATCACCTCATAAATTATTTAAGGAAAATCCTTAGAAAAAGTTTTAATTGCTTAAAACTTTCAACGACTATTATTTTACCAAATCAGATAAATAAATGAAAACATTTACGCCCAAATTTTGATAGAATTATTTTATTTTATTCTTTAATAATAATTAAAAAACTTATGGAACTCCTTATAAAAAAAGAAAAATCCGCATGAAACCAGATTTCTCATAAGATTATTTACTTTTGGTACGGACTATCTTTAAGAGCATTTGCGTAATAAATAATTTCTTGAAATACAATTTGGATAATCTCAACGTTGTATTCAATCTTTCTTACATCACATGATCCTTGATGTAACTCAAAAAACGAATGATCGAATCGAGCTCATCACTGGTAAAATCAGTCGAAATTTTTTCTTGAAGCTGCCGGTAAAGTTCCTGATGCATTTCAGCATGCAAGCGGGCAATCTTTTGGCCTTCAGGGGTCAACTGATAATAGATGTTCTTTTTATTATCTTCATGCCGTACCGCAACAATTAACTTCTCATCCTGCATTTTGCGCGCAGCCCGGGTAATTCCTCCCCGGGTGACGCCCAGCTCCTGGGCAATTTTAATCCCGGTAAGCTCATTGTGCTGACTTAACGTATCCAAAATATGATAGGCCACTACCGAAAGTTTCGGCACCTTTTGCTTTAATTCTGGGTCCTTGACGCGTTCAAGCATCCATTCTTGCGCAACCGTTAATTCACTGTTATGCGCATTTTGAATTTGGGAAATTAAAATTGTAATTTGATTGATTTTATTATTCATTGATTAAAACTTCTCCGCAATCTTTGCAGCATCCTGCATTGCTTTTTCTTTAATTGTATCACGCCGATCACGGAACTGATCAACCCCTTCAATGTAAAGAGCAGTAAAGTCATCTACGCCAAACAATTTCAACGCTAATTTAAGATAGGTCCCACCAAAATCAAATTTTTCAAGTGGGGTTCCATGATAAACACTTCCGGCCGTTTGAATATGCAAGGCCTTCTTATTTTCAAGCAAACCAACCGGACCTTTTTCAGTATATTTGAATGTCTTCCGTGGAACCGCAATAATATCAACATACTGCTTCATTTCTGCCGGCAAAAAGAAGTTATACATTGGGTTGACAAACACATACTTATCAGCTTCTAAAAACTCGTTTAACCATTGATTATGCGCCGCAATTACCTGCTGTTCTTCATCAGATAATGGTTGGCCGTTTCGTTGGTGCTTCCACGCTTTCATTGTCGTGTCATTTAACGGCGGGACTTTTTCGGCATATAAATCATGCGTAATGATCTCATCATCGGGATGAAGTTCCCGGTACTTCTTAATGAAATAATCAGCGACACTGATTGAAACACTATCCTCAACATGCGGATGCGCCTTGATTACCAATACTTTTGTCATTTAATTACCTCCCAAATTAATTTCCCAAAGTATTGTCTAACGAATTTTGTTGCCTGTCAACATTAATGTTGATTGGCAACAAAAAAGAGGTTGTGACATAAGTCGCAGCCTCTTTACTATATCCACATAATCGGGTTCCAAAACAAACGAGCTATGTGGTGCCGCGAAGCTAATTCGAAAAGTTCCGAATCTATGCTCCGCGATTCGTTCGCTTTTCTGCTTCCACCACGCTCGTTTTTTACGTTTTGTCACACCTTCTTCTTTAAGCTTGATACCGTGATTTTCCGTCCAAGTATGTTTCGCTTAAGGTCATATCTGGATTCAAAATCAAGAAGTCAGCGTCGGCACCTGGAACGATTGAGCCAACCTTATTTTCCATGTGCATGCTCTTGGCCGGAACTAATGAACCCATCCGAACGGCTTCTTCCGGCGTTGCAATGTTCCAGTCAACAACGTTCTTCAAGGCATCCTTTAATAAAAGAATGCTTCCGGCAAGGTTATCGCCAACCTTTAACCGTGCCATATCGTCCTTAACGTAAACTTCAAGTTCACCAAGCATGTAGTCGCCATCAGGCATTAAGCCGGCCCGCATGCAGTCTGTAACTAGTGCAACGTTGTCCGGGGTCTTTTGATTGATCAATACTCGAACGGCAGCTGGCGCATTGTGGTGGCCGTCACAGATGATTTCACATGTTGTATCATCCATCGTGTAAGCAGCTCCGACCATTCCTGGATCACGGTGTCCGAATTCATTCATTCCGTTGTATGTGTGCGTAAACATTGATGCGCCGGCTTCAATGCACCGCTTAGCTTGTTCATAGGTTGCTGAACTGTGGCCGATTGAAACCACAACGCCTTCTTCAACTGCTTGGCGGGTAAATTCTGCGGCTCCCTTCCGTTCAGGTGCAATTGAGATCTTATTTAATAAGCCATGTGCGGATTCTTGCCACTTGTGAAATTCATCAATGTCAGGATCGCGTAAGTACTTCGGATCTTGAGCGCCTTTGTGTTCTTCCGTGAAGTACGGACCTTCAAAATGGATACCGCGGATCTTGGCACCCGTTTCTTGGCCTTGGTGATCCCCAATTGCCTTACATACATTGTTCAACTGATCAAATGAAGCCGTAACCGTTGTTGGCAACCATGAAGTAACCCCGGCTTTTAACAAACCTTCTGACATTTCATTGATCGCATCCCAGTCGCCATCCGTAACATCATGACCAAGAAGGCCATGAATATGCGTATCAAACAATCCCGGGGCAACCCACTTGTCGCCGTATTCAACGATTTTACCAGCCGGCTTTGCTGATTTGGGATAATATGAACCGAACTTGCCGTCATCGGTAATTTCCAAGTAACCATTTGTTTCAGTTGTATTCTTTAAAAAGAATTTTGCTGCATGAATGTAATATGCCATAATATTCTTCCTCGTTTTCTAAATTAGTTTCGTTAAAATTGGAATAGACCATTTGTTACAATCACTATTCTTTCACATTTTGTTATCGCTTGCAAGTGTTTTTGCATAATTTTCCCGTTTTATACTTCTTTATACTTTTAAGCAAAAAAGAAGATGGACCTAAAAGTCACACCTTCTTCTAAAACAATTGATCTAAAGTCACTAAGACCCCATCATCTTCGTTTGATGGACAAACATTTTGGGCAACCTGCTTAACTTCAGCCGGTGCATTGGCCATTGCATAACTGTGTTTGCAATACCGCAGCATTTCGATGTCATTTCCGCCATCGCCAAAAGCCGCACACTGGGCTGGGGTAATTTTCCATCTTTGAACCAGCTGTTTTAATGCCGCTGCCTTATGATTACCGGGAACAATTAAATCGATTGCTCCAAATCCGCTTGAGGTCGGCTCAATTTTTCCCGCAAATTCACGGCGGAACAATTCCAAATAATGATCAGTTTCGCTTTCCGGCACATTGATTGCAAATTTCAAGATTTGATCATCAACGTCGTTAAAATTATCGACCCATTTTAAATGGTGATAATAAAAATTTGTTTGATCAAAAAAGGCTTGATCAACCTGTCCCCGTTCACAGTATGCATTCGCCGCCCCGCACATCACCCATTTAAATTCCGGATGGTGATGTGCAAATGAAATCATTTCATCAACGACATCGGCCACCATTTCATTGATCATTATGATCTTCCCATGACTTTCAATTAAGGCGCCATTTTCAGAAATAAACGTAATTTGATCAGCACAGTCAGCAAATAAATCATGAATCGTAAAATACTGACTGCCGCTTGCAACCACAAACTCGCATCCAGCAGCGTTCATCCGGTCTAAAATTCGTTTAAACCGCGCTGTATCATAAGTATGATCGGTATGTGTAAACGTTCCATCAATGTCAGTTGCAACCATTTTAATGTCATCTTGCATTTTAAAATTCTCCTCGCAAAAGATTGAATCTCCTTCTCTGATACATTAAATAAACCAAAAAAAGAACCCAAAGGCAAGTTCCTTTGAGTTCTCCTTGATTGTTAATTGAATTATGCGTTTGCTTTTTCAAATGTTTCTTCAAACAAATCATAACTGAAATCAGCAGTTGTTGGAACTACTTTGTCAGCCTTAGCTAATTCGTTTGCGTCACCAACAGCAACGGCAACCATGTCGGCATCCTTGATGGCCTGAACCCCAGCAACGGCATCTTCAACGCCGACGCATTCGCTTGGCTTCAAGTCAACAGCAGCCGCCCCAGCTAAGAAGATATCTGGAGCTGGTTTGCCATGAGCAACCTTTGCGGGATCTGCAATGGCATCGAATTCATCGAACAAGCCAAGTTTCTTTAAGATCGCCGGAGCGTTCTTTGAAGCTGATGCAAGTGACATTTTAACGTTGTGAGCCTTTAATTGAGCAATCAATTCAGTGATTCCTGGTAAAATGTCATCTTTTGATAAGCCTTCGATTGCTTCCAAGTAGTAGCCGTTCTTCTTAGCAGCTAATTCTTGAATATCATCATCAGAAAATTGGTCAAGCTTGTTGCCATATTCCAAAATTTTCTTTAATGAATCGATCCGGCTAACACCCTTTAATTCAGTTTCAAATGAAGCTGGTAATTCGATATCTAAGTTTTCCTTTGCTAATTTACTCCATGCAGCAAAGTGATACTTTGCTGTGTCAGTAATAACCCCGTCTAAATCAAATACTGCACCTTGCATTTGCATAAAAATCTGCCCTCTTTCTTCTTTTTGATGAATGAGACTCTGGAAACTTCCAGAGCCTCATTATTTGTTAACGTTTGACCGTTATTTATTATTTAACTTCAATTTCTTCGCCGTTTAACTTAACTGTTAATGGTTCACCCTTAATCAACTTGATTTCAGTATTGTCCTTGGCAACCTTAACTTCTAATAAGCGACCACGGAATGTTAAGCGGAAGTTGTATCCGTTCCAAGCCTTTGGTACGAATGGTTTGAATTGTAATTCGCCATCGTTGACCCGCATGCCTGCAAATCCTTCAACGATTGCTAACCAACCACCTGACATGGCTGTGATGTGCAAGCCGTCAACGGTATCGTTGTTGTAGTTATCCAAGTCAAGCCGGGCTGTCCGTTCATACAATTCAACTGATTTTTCTTCGTACTTCAAATCAGCAGCCATGATTGCGTAGATTGAGGCTGACAAGCTTGATTCGTGAACAGTCAATGGTTCATAGAAGTCAAAGTTCCGCTTCTTTTGTTCTTCTGTGAAGTCATCCATGAAGTACCACATTGCTTGCAAAACATCAGCTTGCTTTACGTATGGTGAACGTAAAATCTTGTCCCATGACCAGTGTTGGTTGATTGGTAATTCATCAGCCGGGATCTTGTTGATTGGGTTGTTGTTTTCATCCAATGTGATGTCCTTGTCTAAAAAGCCATCGTGTTGAACGAAGATTCCAAGTTCCTTGTCTTCTGGTAAGTACATCTTATCAGCGATTTCTTGCCATTTTGAAACTTCTTCATCTGTAATGCCAAGCTTCTTAGCTTGTTCATCAGAGACTTCCTTTGCAATTTGAGCAGTGTAGTCAAGTTCCCACTTAGCAGTTACGTTGGTGTACCAGTTGTTGTCAACGTTGTTTTCGTATTCATCAGCACCTGTTACCCCGTGGATCATGTATTGACCGTTCCGTTCTGAATAGTGAACCCGATCTGCCCAGAACCGTGCGATTTCAACTAAGACTTCGCTACCTTCGTTCAAAACATAGCTCTTATCGCCAGTTGTCTTCGTGTAGTTGTAAATTGCGTAAGCAATATCGCTGTTCCGGTGAATTTCTTCAAAGGTGATTTCCCATTCGTTGTGGCATTCGATTCCGTTGAATGTAACCATTGGGTATAAAGCACCCTTCAAGCCTTGTTGTTGGGCATTGTGGTGGGCACCGTCTAATTGGTTGTAACGGTATAAGAGCAAGTTGCGGGCAACTTCTGGGTCTGATGTTCCTAAGTAAACTGGCAAGCAGAATGCTTCTGTATCCCAGTATGTAGCACCACCGTACTTTTCACCAGTGAATCCTTTAGGACCAATGTTCAAGCGGGCATCGTTACCATAGTATGTTGAGAACAATTGGAATAAGTTGAACCGAATTCCTTGTTGAGCAGCTTCATCACCATCAATTGTGATGTCTGATTTTTCCCAACGTTCTGCCCATGCACTTGCTTGTTCATCTGCTAATTGGTCATATGTTTGTTCGCCGGCCTTGTTCATCAAATCATTTGTTGCCTTGTCTAAAGCATCAACCGTGTCGTAATCACGTGAGGTTGTTACGATTACGCGCTTTTCAAATGAGACTGTTTGGTCAGGTTGGATTGAGCCTTCAAAATTGTTAGCAACATATTTTTCTTCATTTTCTGATTGAACTGCCTTCAAGTCTGTTTCGTGACTCATTGCCATTTCAACAGTAAAACGAGGTGTGCCGAAGTTATTTTCAGCAGTCTTTCCAACTAAGCGGCCTGACTTGTCAGCAACTGACTTGTCGATTACGCCCCAGAATTGTTCGCCGTAGTTTGAATCTTCGTTATAAACATCAGCGTTGATCAATGATTGAACTTCGATCTTAACTGGTTCGTCGCTTAAGTTTGTAAATGTCAACTTGTTAGCATACAATTCCTTGAATGCGATGCTGACAAACCGTTCAGATGTCACCTTGATCTTGTGACCATCTTTTTCAACGATGAATGAACGATCTAAGACGCCGCGCTTCATGTCTAAGCAAAGTTCAAAGTCTGAGAATGAATCTTTTGCCAAGTCAATTGATTCACCATTGATCTTGATATCAACACTGACAAAGTCAATGGCGTTCGGAACTTTACCGAAGTATTCTGGGTAACCGTTCTTCCACCAACCAACACGGGTCTTGTCAGGATACCATACACCGCCAAGATAAATTCCTTGGTGGGTGTCGCCAGAATAGTTTTCTTCAAACATTCCACGCATTCCCATGTATTCGTTCCCGATACTTGTCATACTTTCTTGAAGACGCTTATCTTCAGGATTAAATTCATGTGTTACGATCTTCCAAGGATCGATTTCAAAGATTCTTTTCATCTGTGTCACCTCTTATTATTTTTTAGTAACCTTCAACTTGATAGGCAATTTTGATTTGTTTATGTTCGCCGGCCGCTAACCGCACATTGCCGAATTCATCATGATGCAATGCATCCGGTAATGTTTGAACTTCAGTTGCCAGCGAGTCAAAAATGCCCTGACGATCATTTTCACCGTTTTGCGGATCAGCAGTGAAAATCACTAATCCGTTCCGGTCGCTGAAGACTTTAATTTTAACTTTTTGATCTTTTTTATTAATTTCAACAACGGGACTCGTCATTGACGGTTCAACCGCATAACCATTATCGAATCCTTTTTGATTTTCTTCTTTCCGCAATGTTTCAACGGCTTCTGCCAAATCACGCGGTTTTGAAAAATCAAATGCCGTTCCCTTATTCGCTAACAGTTTTCCGGTTGGAATCTTTTCCGCATCAACTTCTTGGCGTTGATCACCGTTGATTTGAACATCAACGTTCTTCAAGCCTTGCGGAAGCGTCCAATAAATATGAATCGTTGGATCATAGACCGTTGCACTTTGAGCGGTGATGTCATAAGTAACATCTAACCGGTCATTATCGCGCAAGATGTAATTGATCATCAGCGTTAAGCTTCCCGGGAACCCGTCAACCGTTGGATTCAAGTTCAAACTCAACGTGACTTCGTTGGTCGAAACTTGATAACCATCGAAGACTTGCGTGCTTACGCCCCGATCTCCGCCATGAAGACTATTGTGGTTTTCATTGGCGGGAACCTGAACTTCCTGACCATCAAGTTCAAAGCGTGCATCCTTGATTCGGCCGGCAATCCGCCCAATTTGTTTGCAAATTTGGTATGGATTATCAGCATATTCTTGAGCACTGTCAAAATTAACAACTAAGTTTTCACGTTGACCATTGTGCATGATCGAATATTCTTGAATGATTCCGCCAAGTGACAAAATCGTTACTCGCGTATCATTCGCATTCGTTAACGTAAAACGTTCAATTTCTTTCCCCTGATACATCTCTTTTTTCATCTTTTCACCTGCTTAATTACTCTTCTTCAATTGGAGTATGTGGTTCTTCAGGTGCTTCAGCACTTGTTTCTTTAATTGCAAATACTGCAACAGCACCTAAAAGCATTACGATTCCTGCCAAAAGGAACATGTTGGTTTGCTTACCGCCAAGCAATGGGAAGATGACGAAGCTGGCAAGTGAGGCAACAATTTGTGGCAAGCAAATTGAACCGTTGAACAAGCCAAGGTATGTTCCCATGTGCTTTCCTGACAATGCGTTTGTAACAATTGTCAATGGGTAAGTATTCATTGCAGCCCATGCAATTCCGACTAACGTGAATGAAACGATCAATAACATCTTTGAGTGAACAAAGAAGACTGAACCGAAGCCGATTGCACCAAGAGCTAAACTTCCAGCGTAACCTAATTTGTGCATGTTGTTTGGTAACTTAGCCAAAACATATGACCAAATAACAGCGGCGATTGATTGAACGGCAGCTAAAACCCCGTACCAGTTACCAGCTGCTTGGAAGCCGGCTGAAGCGGTGTTCGTTGTGTGCCATACGTTGGCAGCAATTGCCCCGTTTGAGTATGTCCATAAGTATTGGAAAGCGAACCAGCAGAAGAATTGAACTAATGTAACTGTCCAAAATGCCTTTGGGGCCTTCTTCAACAACGTGAACATGCCAACTTTTTCTTCGTTGTCTTCTTCAGAAATACCATGGTACTTAGCATATGTTTGCGGATCATATTCGTGAACCCGGAAAACAGTAAACAAACTTGTAACGATTAAGATTGCAGCCCCAATGTAGAATGACAACTTAACTGACATTGGAACGTCACCCTTGTGAGCAGTGTTAGCAACCCCAAAGTATGTCAATACGAATGGGAAAACAGCTGCTAAAACCGCACCGGTATTTGATAAGAAACTTTGAATTCCGTATGCGTAACTCTTTTGCTTATCGTTAACCATGTCACCGATCATCATCTTGAATGGTTGCATTGCAACGTTTGATGACAAGTCAAGAAAGGCAACGGTAATTGCGGCAAAGCACATTGCGGCCATTGAAGCGTAACCTAATCCTAAACTTCCTGAGTTCGGTAACAAGCACATAACGATAACGGCAACGATCGTTCCTAAAAGAAGATATGGAAGCCGCCGGCCGCCAAGTTTCGGTGCCCATGTCCGGTCTGAGAAGTAGCCGACTAATGGTTGAACAATTAATCCAGCCAATGGTGGCAAGATAAAGAACCATCCCAAATCATTTGGGTTAGCCCCGATTGTTTGGAAAATCCGGCTCATTTGTGAACTTTGCAATGTGAAAGCCATCTGAACCCCTAAGAAGCCGAAGTTGATCATCCAAATGATACTTGGTTTCAAATTAGGAAGTCCTGCTTTCGGTTGATCGTTTTTCATTTCGCGATTCCTCCTAAATTGTTTCTAATCGATTACTTAAATAATTGCTCAAATTATGTAAACGATTTCCAAAAATAATACAATTAAAAGTATACCGCTTTCTCGAAATTTGTGCAATCGGTTGCACAAATTTCAGCACAAAAATAAGTAATTTCTTAACCAAAATTACTTACACTTATTAGTGAATTTCAACCGCAAAGGCTTCATATGGCCGTAATTTATAATCATCTAAATTAATTTTTTCAACATTGTAATTTGAAATCCATGGCTGTTGAATTCCATAATCGAGTTTTAAATCTTGATTTTTCCCAGACAAATTAGCAACCACTAATAGCTTTTGACCATCCATTTCACGAAGATAGGCATAAACATCATTTGAAGTGTTAACCAGGCTGTAATCCCCTTCAACTACCAATAAATGCTTTTTTCGATAATCGATTAGTTTTTTGTACGTATTATAAATGGAGTTTGAATCGCGAAGTTGATCTGCCACATTTATTGTTTTGAAGTTTGGATTTACGTGCAACCATGGTTTCTGACTTGAGAAACCCGCATACTCTCGATTGCCTTCCCACTGCATTGGTGTTCGTGCATTATCTCTTCCTCGATAGTTAATCAGCTGGATAATTTCCTTATCACTTATTCCTTTATTCTTCTTTTCACGATACATATTAGTGCTTTCAACATCGTTAACTTCATCAATCGAATCTACGGGACAATTAGTCATTCCAATTTCTTCGCCTTGATAAATATATGGAGTACCCTTCATCAAGTGTAAAAGGATTGCAAGCATTTTAGCGCTTTCTATTCGATATTCACCGTCATTTCCAAAGGCTGACACTGCCCGTGGTAAGTCATGATTATTCCAAAAAAGACTATTCCAACCCGTCTTATTTAAATCGACTTGCCATTTGTTCAGTACCTTTTTCAACTCGCCAGAATCAATTGGTTTAATGGACCATTTTCCTTGACCATCTTGTTGATCCAATTGAGTATGTTCGAATTGAAAAACCATGCTTAACTCATGCCGTTGTGAATCAGAGTACAATTTAGCAATTTCAGGGGTCGCACCCCAAGTTTCACCGACGGTCATTAGATTTTTTCCACCAAAGGTTTGCTGATTCATTTCCTGAAGAAGTCGGTGTAAGTCTTTTCCGTTTGCCATCTGCATTGTATCTGGATTTTTTCCGATCAGATCAATCACATCTAATCGAAAACCACCAATTCCTTTTTCAATCCAAAAATTCATCATCTTGTATATTGCTTGGCGCAATTTTGGATTTTGCCAATTTAAATCCGGTTGCTGTTTACTGAATTGATGCAAATAGTACTGACCTGTCTGTGAATCGAATTCCCATGCTGATCCGCCAAATGTTGATTGAAGTTCATTCGGTTCATGCCCATCGACTGGGTTCCTCCAAACATAGTAATCGCGATATTTGTTTGTCCGGTCTTGACGCGACTTAATAAACCACGGATGTTTATCTGATGTATGGTTAACAACTAAATCCATGATAATTTTAATTCCACGTTTTCGAGCTTCATCAATCAATAACTGCATGTTTTTCATCGACCCATAAATTGGATCAATTTGTTCGTAATCTGAAATATCATATCCGTTATCAATTCCTGGAGAACAATACATCGGATTAAGCCACAAAGCAGTTATTCCCAAATTTTCGAGATAATCTAAACGATTTATTATTCCCTTGATATCGCCAATTCCATCCGCATTTGAATCTTGAAAACTCTTAGGATAAACCTGATATACGACTGTTTTTTTCCACCAATCTTTTTCCATAAAATCCTCCTTTCTAAAATAGAGTGTAATCGCTTTCTTTTTGATAATCAATATCTTTTTTAACTTTATTTTTTTATTTCATATTTGTAAAATAGATACAAAATACAAAAGCGAGTGTGTTTTATGAAACTAAAACAATTATTAAATTTATATCCTCAAGCAACTGTTCAACAACAGCCTCAAAATCCAGATACATACTTAAATATCAAAATTGATAGTCAGTGGTTTATCCTTCCCAAAGAAAATTTATCTCCAACTGAAGTACAACTACTTCGGATTCTCTCTGACACAAAAGAGGCTTCACAATCATTAAACCAGAGAAAACATCCATGGTCTGATTTTCTCTTGAGAAACGGCAAACTTCCTCCAGTAAAGGAGAAAAAGGTCCGTTTTATTCAAGCTTTTGTAACGATTAATGATGATAATCGTGAAGAATGGGCAAATTCTTTTAAAACTATTTTTTCTAATTCTGATGTGTGCGATTCTTTTTGGCTTACTCCTCATAAATACATTTTGGTTGAAAAGCTCAGCAATGAAAATTATTCGCAGGAAAATTTTGCCGGAATTGCTGAAACACTAGACATCAACCTGAACACTAAAACTAAATTTTTTGTTGGAAATTATTGGGAAACGACTGATCAGCTTGTTTCCATCTTCAATGAAGAACTAAAAATTACCGATTATGCCGTTACTAAGTCAAACGAAACGGCCGTTTCCATCAGTCAAGTTGCGATTGATTATTGGCTTAATAATTACATTAAAAAAAGCCATTTATTCTCAAATTATAAAAAACAACTCCATCTGTCTGATCAAATGGTTAAGGTTATTACAACCTTATATGACGAGTGTGGAAACATTTCATCAGCAGCTAAAAAGTTATACATTCACCGAAACACACTTCAATACCAGATTGAAAAGTTTCAACATCAAACGGGGCTTAATTTAAAAAATATGAACGACTTGGTGTTTTGTTATTTTCTGACTGTTTAATTTCGTCATGTTGCACAAATTTAATTTCTAAATTTGTGCTTTTTTAGTTTTATTTATGCAAGCGTTTTCGTTATTATAAAAGTGTAATCAATTAGATGGGAGATTTCAATATGGTAAAACTTGATTTAGATCACGTATACAAGATGTATGATAATGCAGATTCATATTCTGTAACTGATTTTAACTTACACATTAAAGATCGTGAATTTATCGTTTTCGTTGGTCCTTCTGGATGCGGAAAGTCAACAACTTTACGGATGATTGCTGGTCTGGAAGATATCACAAAAGGAACATTCAAAATTGACGGTCGGGTTGTTAACGATGAAGCACCAAAAGACCGTGATATCGCAATGGTTTTCCAAAACTATGCTTTGTATCCACATATGACGGTCTATGACAACATGGCATTCGGATTAAAACTAAGAAAATATGATAAGGCTGATATTGATAAACGGGTTCATAAGGCAGCCTCAATTTTAGGACTAGAAGAATATCTTCAACGGAAACCGGCCGCATTATCTGGTGGACAACGGCAACGGGTTGCTTTAGGACGGGCAATTGTACGTGATGCGCCGATCTTCTTGATGGACGAACCACTATCAAACTTGGACGCCAAACTTCGGGTTTCGATGCGTGCTCAAATTTCAAAACTTCACCAAGATTTAAAGACAACTACTATTTATGTTACTCACGATCAGATCGAAGCGATGACAATGGCTGACCGAATCGTTGTTATGCGGGACGGAAAAATTCAACAAGTTGGAACCCCACAAGAAGTTTATGATCAACCCGCTAATGTATTCGTCGGTGGATTCATTGGATCACCTGCAATGAACTTCTTTAACGTAACTTTAAAGGATGGAAAAATCGCAGATGAAAATCACGACTTTAACATTAAAGTTCCTGAAGGGAAGCTTAAGGTCTTACGTGAAAAAGGCTATGATGGTAAGAAACTCATCTTCGGAATCCGGCCAGAAGACATTCATACAGAACAAGCTTTCTTTGAAGCATTCCCTGACGCAGTTGTAACGGCCACCGTTTCAGTTTCAGAATTACTTGGGGCTGATGCTCAAATTTATAGCAAGGTCGGTGATACCGAATTCGTTTCTAAGGTTGACGCTCGCGATTTTGTTCAACCAGGTGATAGTATGAAAGTCGGATTTGATATTAACAAGGCTCACTTCTTTGATCCAGAAACCGAATTAACATTAGATGAATATTAATCAAGGTGATAATCATGCAGCTGATTGATGTAACTAACAGTTATGCCACAACAATTCGGCAACAACTCCTCAAAACAACGGCTCATTTCATCAAGATCTACACTTTAGGTAATTCACGGGTCGTATATCGAAAGAAAAGAAATGTTGCCGAAATCGTAATTTCTAATAAGGTTCGCCCAGTCACTGAAAAAGAAATTGATTTTGTCAAAAATAATTTACTTGGTGACGAAGCTGACCAAGCTGTGACAACTAAGCAAGGCAAGTTAGTGGAAATAAGTATTAATATTTAAAAAAGGCGGGAACAACGCATAATATGCGTTGTTCCCGCCTTTTTAATCAAATTCGATTAAATAGTAAATTTACATCATCTAACTCAACATTTCCACCTATGTTTTGTTCCTTCCATCCATTTGGTTGAAAATTTAACATCTCAAAAATCCGATTTGATGTTTCAGGAATAAAAGGGGCAAGAAGATTCGCTAGATTAATAATCAAATAAATACATTCAAATGATACCTGATAAAACTTATCCCGATCTTCTTTAAATAAAATCCACGGGGTATGTTCATCATAGTATTTATTACTAAATGCAATCATGTCAATAATTTTTTTAGCGGCTTCCTTAACTGCTCCTTTTTTTAAAAGATTTCCAATCTCGACATACGCACTCTGTACCTTTTGTTGTAATTGATCCGAAATTAATTTTTGTGGCACTTTCCCATCACATTTCTTATTTAAAAATGAAAGATTTCGATTAATAAAGTTCCCTAGGCCACCCACAAGAACCTTATTATTAAAATGTATTAAATCCTGTTCAATAAAGTTCATATCTCTTTTTTCTGGGCCTTTTACACTGAAATAAAATCGAATTAAATCTACCGGATACTTCTCTAGAAGTTCTTTTACAGATACAAAATTGCCTTTACTTTTAGACATTTTTTCGCCGTTAACATTTACATATTCACTACTAATGATTTCATCTGGCAACCGATAATTCTCTTTTAAACTTAAAAGTAATGCTGGATAAATAACTGTATGAAATGGAATATTATCTTTTCCATGGACTAAATATATTTTACAATTATCGTTTTTTACAAAATCATCAAAATTAAGTCCGTTCTTTTGACAAGCCTGCTCGCCGGCTGTAATGTAGCCTAATACGGCTTCAAACCATACATAAACCTTTTTGTCTTTAAAGCCTTCAATGTCTACCGGTACACCCCATGCAATATCACGCGTCGCATCCCGCATCTTTTAGATATTTCTGAGTTTCATTCACAGCATTTGTTCGCCAATCGTCACTTTTCTGCTTTAACCAGTCATCCAATGATTTTTGAAAAGCCGATAGCTTAAATACCAACTGTTCATTTTCACGCTGCTCTAATGCACTTTTCCCACATATTTTGCATACTTTATCTTTTAACTGACTTGGATTTAATGTATGCAGGCATTCTTCGCACTGGTCTCCCCGTGCAAATCCTCCGCAATAAGGACAATGCCCCTCAATTTCACGATCAGCTAAAAATTTATTATCAATTGGACAATAGTCCTGAAGCTCTTTTTTAGGATATAAATATCCATTGTTATATATCCTCTTAAACATCTCTTGAACTCGTTTAAGATGATACGGCCTCATTGTATTGGAGTAATCATCATATGAAAAATTTAATTTGTTAAATAAATTCCTAAATTCGCTATCATATTCAGTTGCAATATCCTGAGGAGCTACTCCTGCCTTTTGTGCTCGTACTGTGATCGGTGTTCCATGACAATCCGTACCTGAAACATAAATTACATTATTCCCACTTTGTCTAAAAAATCTTGCAATAACGTCTCCAGGCAATAGCGATGCTAGATGCCCAACGTGCAATGTATTATTGGCATATGGCCAATAAAAATATTTTTCTTCATAAAATCTCCCCTTTTCTTTACTGACACTTATAAGTTTCATTCCTGAATCATAAATTGGTTAGCAACATATTCATCATTAAAGTGTGTTTTACCATAGATCATTAACAAATAAACAACTGCTACTAGCGTTTCAACCATCATAATTATTGAAATATCAAATTTAAAGAAACCTACTATTGCAGTGATAAAGCATGACGGTCCAATCACATAATCAAATATTGCACAGGCCTCTTTAAACGTTGCAATCGTCGTAAATGAACTTTTACGGGTTAGCCACAGGAAGAATGCCCCAATAAATAAGAAAATGAGGTTTGTAAATAATACAATTGCACCTAACATATACATTGTTGAAAAAGTTACCCCCATTCGATTGATCCGGAACCATGTTTGAGAAATCTTAGAGTAGAAGTTTCCTTTACTTGGATTAATGTCTTTCATAAATCGAATTGTTGATGTTGTCCCATTTTCTTTTAAGACAACCTCTTGATCACTTAAGAAGATGCCATTTCGATAATTTTTCTCTAAACTTGATGGAATATTAACGCCGATAATTCCATTCGAACTATTTTCAATTACCTTCTCACCTTTAAAATCAAACGTCCCATCGTGATATGGAGTCTGATGAATCGTTTTTTGCAGATCTTGATTCTTTAACATCCGGTTAACTTTAGGCATAAACATTCCTAAATTAACACTTGACTGCCTTGCATAATATACCGGAACTGTTAGCAAAATCAATGCAAATGAGAATACCAACGTTAAAATCATCTGTCCCCATGATAATTTTTTCGGTTAGTAAACATTTTTTGTGGATTAATCCACGTTGAAAAGTAACTAAATGGAAATTTATCAGTCATTTTAATACGCTCCTTGAAAAGTTCTTACAGTAAAAATTGTATAACATTATCTTCCTAATAGAAAAGGGACTGCCAACGCAGTCCTTTTCTATTAACGTTGTTAAAATTATCCTTTGGCACCACCAGCAGTAAGACCTGATACGAAGTACCGTTGTAAGTATAAGAATAATAAGCAGATCGGTAAAGCAACTAAGATTGCTCCTGCAGCAAACAATGCAAATTGCTGGTTTTGAGCATCGCTAATGAAGCTTTGTAACCCAACTGCAACCGTCCACTTACTTTGTGCACGGAGTAAGTAACTTGCGGTCATATAATCTCCGAACGGTCCCATGAAAGCCCATAAGGCTTGCACAGCTACCATCGGTTTAACTAATGGGAAGACAATCTTCCAGAAAATCGTAAAGTTTCCAGCTCCATCAAGTTTAGCAGATTCATCAAAGTCATATGGAACAGTATCGAAATAGCCTTTCATCAGGTAAGCATTCATTGGAATTCCACCACCGATGTAAACCAATGTGATGTACCAGAAACTGTTTAACCCGTGAACTAATAATCCTAATACAAAGAAAGCAGTTAATGCAGCCATTGTTGGGATCATTTGAACAACTAAGAAGAAGATCAATGACCACTTTTTACCTGCAAAGTTATACCGGCTGTACGCATATCCTGCCAGTGTGACCGCAGCAACTTGAACGATCATCGTCATTACGGAGATAATCAACGTGTTCATATACCATGTTCCGTATAACGTTGTTGAGAACAATTGCTTAAAGTTATCTAATGACCATGGTCCGCTAAAGTTCAATGTGAATGCTTGTAAGTTAGCATTCTTAAATGCTGAAATAAATGTAATTGCTAATGGATACAAAATGATAATCGATAAAATTATCATATACAGATACGTAAAGAAATGTTGGAAAAATCTTTTACGCTTAATCGAACTTGTCGTTGTTTTCTTTATTTTTTCAGCCATTTATCTCATCCCCCTTAATCCATATTAAAGGCGTGGGTTTTCTTGAAGACAACCAGTGATACGCCGATAACAATTGCCGAAATCAACAATGTGATTGCTGAAGCAAGTCCATATTGCGGCGTATTACTTGTTGTCAACTTATAAATCCAAGAAATCAGAATATCTGATCTTCCGGCACCGCCGCCGACATCTCCAGGACCCCCGTTATTAAACAGGTAAATGATCGAGAAGTTGTTGAAGTTAAATGTATATTGAGTTACAAATGTTGGAGCTGCAACTGCTAAAATTGCTGGCAATGTAATGTGGTTAAACTTTTGAATTGCCGTTGCCCCATCAATTGTTGCGGCTTCATATAGGTTTTGATCAATTGATTGCAAAATCCCCGTAACTAAAACATAAATGTATGGGAATCCAAGCCATCCTTGAATCATAATCAAAGCGACCTTTGTCCAAAGCGGATTGGTCATCCATGGAAGACCATGCAAGTGCAAAAACGGTAATAAATGATTCAAAAATGGGATAACCTGAACGTTGATCGCACCGGCCGAATCATTGAAAATGTTTGAAAAACTCATGATTGTTACGAATGCTGGAACGGCCCATGGAAGCAAGAAGATAATTCCAAACAACCGTTTTCCTTTAATAAAGCTTTGGTTAGCTACAACCGCTGTAAATACTCCCAATGTAATTTGAAGAGTCGTTGCCGCAAATGTCCAAATAAGAGTCCAACCGAATACTGAAAGGAACGTTGCACGATATGAACTTAAGAAGAACATGTCGTGGAAGTTCTGAATTCCGATCCAACTAATCAAAGACTGTGGTGGAACGTGGTTGAAGTTGTAGTTAGTAAATGCCATAAATAAAGTAACAAGAACCGGTAAAATAATGACAAAGATCATTAAGGCATATGCCGGGAAAGTTAACATGTATGGAAAACCATTTGTTGCCAATGAATCCCGAATACCTTTCCAACCATCTTCAACTTCTTTTCCTTTTTGAATTCGAACTGCGGTTTGGTATGCATCGCGAATTTGAACGCCGTAGAAGAAAAGCGCAATAATCGTTACTAATAACTGCAACGTTCCTTGAACCATCAAGAACATTGAGTTATCCACCCCTGGATTAGTCCCCAAGGTAACTAATCCAACAAGCGCATTTCCTCCAAAGAAGACCATTTCAATTACAAACAGAATGAATAATCCTAGAAAAATTCCACCTTTTACTTTTTGTCCGTTTTTAAACTGTCCCAGTCCAGGAATAATGGACAATAAGGCCGAAGTCCGCGGACTTTGCTTATTTTCTTTCATCGTTCTTCTCTCCTTGTATGAGATTCATAAAGAAAAGAGTTTAAGGATCTGAAATTCTTAAACTCTTTCTTTCACACTTCTATCTACATTAGTTTACGTGATACTTCTGCTTGATTTGTTGCTTAATTTGCTTTGTAGCTTGTTTTGCAGCTTGTTCAGGTGTTTCTTTACCAGAAGCAGCATTTACAAGTAGATTTTGTGCTCCAGTCCAAACTTCTGTCATTTCAGGAATATTTGGCATTGGGTCAGACTTTTGATATTGATTATTAACAGCAACTGCTAATGGATCACCTGATTTAACGGCTGCCGCACGTGATTGGTCATTAGCCGGAATTTCTTGTGTATCCTTGTAGAACAATGTTTGATTCTTTTCAGTTGTTAAGTAGTTAATAAACTTCTTAGCTAAAGCTTTTTGATTTGAACGAGCATTGACTACCCAAGCTTTCCCACCAGCAAATGGTTGATATTGTCTGTTGCCTGGTAACATTGGTAATGCTGCAACGCCTAAGTTATCTTTCATTCCATCTTTCTTGTATGTTTGTGCCATCCAAGGACCATCAATTACAACGGCTGTCTTGCCCTTTGTAAATTGTGATGTAATGAAGTTTTCATTTGATGTTGTTGCTTGCATCCCTTTTGGCCAAATATTGAACCAACTTGTCATATACTTAATCCCATCAACTGCACCTGGAGTATCCAAACCTAATTGCTTTGGATTGGTGTTATTGTCACCAAATACATAACCACCGTATGCTTTGATTACACCGTATGCATTATAGAAGTTTGTCCATTGGCAAAGGAAAGCAACGTTCTTTGACTTATCATGAGCATATGCATATTTTGGATCCTTTGACATTTGTGATAATTGATCAAATGTAGTTGGTGCATCCTTAACTAAATCTTTGTTGTAGTATTCAACTAAAGTTTCAATTGTTGCAGGATCCCCGTATTGCTTGCCTTTTAACGTTACGTTTTGCTTATCGCGACTATTGTAACGACCGTCAGTCGGCAAAGTTACATTTGCAAGTAAGCCTTGCTTTGCTAATGTCCCAACCTGGTCATACGGTGCAAGCATTACATCAGCCGCATTTCCTGATTGTTCATCTTGTGAAAGTTTTTGCAAAGTATCCATTGTTGGATTCTTCTTTACAACAACTTTGCAGTGATTTTCTTTTTCGAACTCACCCTTTACGCTTTCAGCGTACTTATAGTAGTTCTTATCAACTGAAACCGTGATTGTTTTTTCACCGCTATCAGCTTTTTTGCTATTACCGCACCCACCAAGTGCAAGTGCAGTTAAGCCAGCGGCAACAGCCACAATCCCTAACTTTTTAATACCCTTTTTCATAAAAATACCTCCTTGGGCTTTATGCCATCTTCTTTACACTTATAATATTAGACTTTTCTCACAGTTTTGCAACCGCTTTCAGAATGTTAGCGTTAACAGAATATAACATTTGTAATAAAGTGCTAATATAAAGCCGTAATAAAAATAAGGAGATGTATTAAATGGTACCTCAAAGTGTTAAAGAAGCAGTTTTTAATATGCGAAAAGATTGTAAAAGAAGTGATGATCAGCGTGATAAAGGGCTTCCTACAAATATTCCCGAAGTTGAACGGATTAATAATATACAATACGGCAATGATCTAGTTTGGAATTTATTGGATATTTATCTCCCTAAGAAAAGAAGTGGAAAAGTTCCAACCATCATTCATATTCACGGCGGCGGATGGTGCTATGGAACAAAGGAAACATATCAATTTTATGGAATGAATCTTGCAAAAAATGGTTTTGGATTTGTAAACTTTAACTATCCTTTGGCTCCTGATGTTCAATTTCCTCAAGAACTAGACGCCGTCAATCAAGTTTTTCATTGGGTTGCTGAACATGGAAATGAATACGACCTTGATTTAAATAATGTTTTTATTTCTGGAGACAGTGCTGGCGGCCAAATGGCTGAACAATATCTAACAATTCTTTTTAACGACGAATACCGTCAATTATTCAGCTATAAGAAACCCCATTTAACAGTTCGAGCTGCTACACTTAATTGTGCAGCTTGCTTCTTAAAAATTCCGGGAATAATCCAGGGTGCAATTAAAGCTTATTTTCCCCCAGAAGTAGTTGCTAAAAATCATGAACGATTAAATACGGAAAAGTACATGACAAAAAAACTACCACCAATATTCCTTATGACTGCCAATCATGATATGCCTTTCCCACACGATTCCATGATTCGCTTAGATGGATACCTAATGGCAAAGGGAATCAATCATGAACTACACATTTACGGTGACAAAGATCATCCTCGAGGCCATGTTTTTCACATTGATCAACGCGATCCAATTGCTACCAAATGTAATCGAGATGAAATGAATTTTTATCGTAAATATATTAAATAAACTTATTAAAAACAGTCTTAGATGCTCTTTTAGTATCTAAGACTGTTTTATGAAGGTGTGACAAAACGTTCAAAACGAGCGTGGTGGAAGCAGAAAAGCGAACGAATCGCGGAGCAAAGATTCGGAGGTTTGCGTCCTTCCACTCAGCTCGTTTGTTTTGGAACCCGATTATACGGATATAAAAAAAGGTTGCGACTTGTGTCACAACCTCATTAAAGGGTATATACTACTATTCTTGATAAATTACCATTCCTTGCGGCTGCAAATGACCACCTTCAAAGTTTTGATTCAAAATTGGTGAGGCAATTCCATCAACTGCAATTCTATCTTGGCCAAAATTGAAAATCCCCTTAACATTTTGACCATTCAATTGCCGTTCAATTTCAATTACTTTATGAACATCGTCGACTTTAAGCCACCGTATTTCACCTTTGCTTAAAAGTGGGGAATTCTCTCTCCGGAATGCAATCAACTTTTGAACAAATTGAAACATCTTGTGGTCTTGTTTGGTTGAGTCCCAAATCATACATCTCCGATTATCCGGATCAAATCCACCGGTCATTCCCACTTCAGTTCCGTAGTAAATACATGGACTTCCAGGTTGTAAGAACATCAGCGCCAATGCTTGGCGTGCTAGATCTTTATTTTCCTTGCATAGTCTCAATAGTCGAACAGTATCATGGGTATCAAGTGAATTAAGCATTACTTGATTCGTTTGATCCCGATAAAGCATCAACTGTTCATTCAACATTGATACCATTTCTTTCAATGTGATTTCCTGTGATACCGTCCCTTGAATCAGAGATTCCGTATATGGGTAATTCATAGCAGCATCAAATTCATCATGTCCGACCCATTCTTGAGCCGAGTGCCATACTTCACCCACAACATAGAAATCAGGCTTAATTGCGTGAGTAGCTTGATAAAACTTTTGCCAAAAATGATGATCGATTTCATTTGCAACATCTAACCGCCAAGCATCAATGTCAAATTGCTTAATCCAGTAAGTTGCAATATTAAGTAAATAATCAATCACTTCCGGATTAGCAGTGTTGATTTTCGGCATATGTGGGGTATTCGCAAATACTTCATAGGTAATATCAGTTGCAAACTCGTTATTTGTCGTTTTCTTATACGAAACCGGGAACTTCTTTATGTGGAACCAATCTGCAAAACGCGATTTTTCACCGTTCTTTACTACATCCTGCCATTGCATTGAAAAATCACCCATATGGTTAAAGACTGCATCCAGCATCACTCTCATTCCGCGAGCATGTGCTTGATCAACTAATTCTTTAAAATCTTCCTTGGTACCAAAACTTGGATCGATGTTAAAGTAATCGATTGTATCATACTTGTGATTCGATGAGGCAGTAAAAATCGGACAAAGATATATTCCATTAATTCCTAAATCTTTCAGATAATCCAACTTCTGTGTTATCCCGCGTAAATCACCGCCAAAGAAATTTTCACGCGTTGGTGCCTCACTTCCCCACGGAAGAGTTCCTTGCGGGTCATTTTGAGAATCACCATTTGCAAACCGTTCTGGAAAAATTTGATACCAAACGGTCTTCTTTACCCAATCCGGAGTCTTAATCCGATCAATTTGATGTAAGTAAGGCATCCGGAAACATGTTAATTTTTGAACCGCTTCATCAGTGTATTTAACAACTTTTCGGTCATCATATAAATATTCACTGTCATCGTTTCCCACTAAATGAAAAGCATACTGTAACCGATTAGTCGGAACCTTGATATTAGCAATCCAATAATCATGGTATTCTGATTGAAATTTTCTTTCCATTACTAAAACATCATGCGCCCATTCGCTTTGATCTTTTTCGTTAACTTTCGTGCCATACGGATCACCGTATAACAATTCTACTTTCTTTAAATCATTATGTTTTGTTTTTAGTCGAATTTGAAAGAGATCTTCATTAACTAAGTACGCCATTTCACTATCTGGTCGATGATAAATTGCTGAAATTTCCATCTTACTTCACTCCCATCATAAATACTCCGCTTGCATACGGTCCTAAATACAAAGCATTATCATTAAGACTAATATTTCCACTGCTTAAAATGCATTTTAATTTTCTTTGCTCTTTACTTTCATACTTCTGCTCATTACCAGTAAGGTTACAAATTACAATTGCTTCTTGATCGTTTAAAATTCGATGATAAACATAAAGATCATCTGAAGTATTTTCTAAATAATATGTTCCGTCAATAAATAACGGTTGTTTCTTTATCTTTAAAACCCCACGGTAATGTTCAAGAACACTTGCTGGATCTTTTAGCTGTTCAATTACCGGTTGAGTATTATCTTTACCGTAATTCCATGGAACCGTCGTTGAAAAACCACCGTATTCTTGGTTATTCCATACCATTGGTCCGCGAGCAGCCATTTTATGGGCCCTGCTAATAATCTTCAATGCTTCATCGTTTGAATATCCATTCATAATCGCATGTTCATAGAAGCCATAGGCCTGCTGATCATGAAAATCCTTAATATCACTCATTAGCATTGATTTCATTCCAAGCTCTTCGCCATAGTAAATACATGGCACTCCCCTTTGGAGATACATCAACGTCGCTAACATCTTTGCAGCGTCCTTTGCATATGACTCCTTAACGTTTATTTTAGTTAAGATTCGTGCCATATCATGGTTGTTCCAATATAATACCGGATAACTGATTCCTTCTAGTCTCTTTTGCCATTCAACCATCGTACTTTTTAGCTTGGTAAAGTCAAGCGGAAATGGCTGTCCGTCCATTGGAAGATTAGGTAACGGGTTATCTTTTTTCTCATCAAAGTATCTAAAGGTAACAACCGTGTCACATTCTCCGTTTTGTGGATTAGTATAATCCGCCGCCAAATTAACATTAGCGCTTGCTGCTTCCCCTAATATGAATAAGTCTCCTTTTAGCGACTTAATTTGCTGAATAAATTCATGTAGATATGTCTGGACTGCTGGTAAATTAGCATAAAATTGTTCAGCCAGTTTTAACCCTTTTTCTCCGCTATTTGGAACATCCTGTTTAAAATCTGCCTTGGCAATATGAATAAATGCATCTAGTCGGAAGCCATCAATTCCATGATCGATCCAGAATTTTGCAATCCGATACATCGAGTGCCGTACCTCAGGATTTTCCCAATTTAGATCTGGCATGTGTTCATCAAATAAGTGAAAATAGTAGTTGTCTTTTACAATCGGATCTTTTGCCCAAACACTTCCGCCAAAAAATGATGCCCAGTTATTAGGCAATTTTCCATTTTTCCCCTTCGCCCATAAATAATAATTCCGGTATATACTATCTTTATTTTCACAGGCATCTTTAAACCATGGATGCTGATCTGATGTATGGTTCATTACAAAGTCAAGAATGACTTTTATTCCCCGTTCATGAGCCGCCATCACCAATTCATCAAAATCTTCAATTGACCCTAACCGCTCGTCAATTGCATAATAATTTGCAATATCATATCCATTATCGACTTGCGGAGATACAAAAATTGGATTTAGCCAAATCGTATTTACCCCCAGTTCTTTTATATAATCGATTTTTTCAATTACTCCTCGAAGATCGCCAATTCCATCTCCATCAGTATCCTTAAAACTTTTTGGATATACTTGATAAACAACTCGATCTTTATACCAATCAGCTTCCATAAATACCCTTCTTTCATTACTTTCTTCCCGATATTATCGTAAATAAAAAAGCGCTAACATTCAATATAGATATTGATGTTAGCGCTATCATAATTAAGTGAAAATCAGCGAGTAGTATCTCTTAAAATCAACTCTGACTTAAAATGCTGATTTCCAACCGAAACATTATGAAGGAAAATCTTCTTTAAGATTGAAACTGCACATTGCTCTCCCATAAAAACAACATTTTGTCGAATCGTAGATAATTTCGGAAAAGCAATTTGATCAAGAAATACTCCGTCATGGCCAATAATTCCATAATCTTGTGGTATTTTCCCATTCCGACCACGAACCGCTCGTTCAACTCCAAGAGCAATCCGGTCTGATGAACAAATAAACATTGTATTGGATTTAAAGACTTTCCAATTTTTTTCAATTAATTCGCGGGCTGCAGTTGAACGGTTAGTACAGCGAAAAATCGTTGGAATTAAATGTTCTTTTTGCATTTCACGAATATATCCTTCTTCTCGTGAATATTCAAACGGCTCATCCATATCAATCCCAATAAAATTAATATTTGCGTAATGCTGCTTAATTGCATACTGCGTTGCTTGTGCAATTCCACCAACATTATCAGTGTCAATATAATCGTAGCCATGACGATTCTCACCAAAAATAATAACTGGTTCTTTGATCGTGTCAATCCACTCAAAATCTTTATCACGAGCGCCGGTTATAATGTACCCATCACAGTCACCAAGACTAATATTACGATGAGTTATCAACTGTAAAGTATATTGATGTTTTTCAAGTTCATTAGCAATTCCCGTAAGTAAATACATATAATACGGTTCAACCGTATCAATTTCTTCAAGAATCACAAACTTAATAACTTGCGTCCGATTATTCGCAAGCGCTTTTGCAGCGATGTTAGGATGATAATTCAAAGTTTTCATTGCATCATAAACAAGCTGTTTTAACTCCTCTGTAACTTGCTCAGGATGGTTGATAACCCTTGAAACCGTCATTTGCGAAACGTTTGCTTCACGCGCAACATCTTTTAAGGTCGTCATACTGTTACTTCCCCTTCAATATTCCTATTTCATGATTATGATATCATTTCACTAAAATAACTTAAAGTGACTATTTTTCAATAACTAAAAAAGCCGCCTAATAGGCAGCTTTTTAGGTAAATTGAATATAATTCAACCAACTAAATAATAGGGAAATAACTTATTTTTGGGATTATCTACATAAATTATTCATTATCATTTACTTTAGCCAAAGTGTAATTCTTTTTACCTTTACGGGCAACTACATATTTTCCTTCAAACGATTGTGATGGATCGATCTCAAAGTTTAAATCACGAATTCGTTCTCCGTTAATTGTAATTGCGCCGTTTTGGATATCTTCACGTGCTTGACGTTTAGAAGATTCAATTTTATTTTCAACCAACCACTCAACAATGTTTTGTTTGTTGCTTGAAATTTCAACTGAAGGCATTTTACCAAATACTTGTTCAATTTCATCTGGTGTCAATTCTTTAATATTTCCACTAAATAAAATCTCAGAAATCTTTTCAGCTTCTTGCATTGCTTCCTTGCCATGAACAAATGTTGTCACCTCGCGCGCAAGTGCTCTTTGTGCTTCACGCTTTTCAGGTTGTGTTTTAACCTTTTCAGCCAAAGCATCAATTTCATCATGACTTAAGAAAGTAAAGTACTTCAAGTATTTGACAACATCGCGGTCATCTTGGTTCAACCAGAATTGGTAGAATTCGTATGGCGAAGTCTTCTTCGGGTCTAACCAAACTGCTCCACCTGCTGTTTTACCAAACTTTGTTCCATCTGCTTTGAGCATCAATGGAATTGTTAATCCATAAACTTGAGCATCTTGCCCTTCCTTTTTATGAATTAAATCTACACCTGATGTAATGTTTCCCCATTGATCTGCTCCACCAACCTGAAGTTGAATATTTTCTTTCTTGTACAAGTGAAGAAAGTCCACAGATTGTAAAATTTGGTATGTAAACTCTGTAAATGAAATTCCATTTTCTAGTCTGCTAGCAACAATGTCTTTCTTAATCATTGTGTTAACACCAAATTCTTTACCGTAATCACGCAAGAAATCTAACAAATTAATTTTTGATAACCAATCATAATTATTAACAAAAGTAATATGACCGCTGCCACCAAAAATTCTTGTAGTTTGTTCTGTTAATGCTTGAACATTATGTTGAACCTTTTCCATTGTTTGTAATTGGCGTTCTGTTTTACGACCGCTAGGATCTCCAATCGAACCTGTTCCACCACCAATTAAAATATATGGATGATGCCCTGCAAGTTCAAACCGTTTTAAAACAATAAAAGGAATCAAATGTCCAATGTGCAAACTATCACCTGTCGGATCCGTTCCACAGTATAAAGAAATCTTCTTTTCACTTAACAGCTTACGTAATCCTTCTTCGTCAGTCTCTTGATTTATAGCTCCACGCCATTTTAAATCTTCTAAGATATCCATAAAAAAACCTCCAATTGAAATCAAAACCCACAAAAACCCAGATTAAAAAAGTCCCTAGATGAAAAACTTCATCTAGGGACGAATTAATCTCCGTGGTACCACCCATGTTCGCACACAAATAAACATGTGCCTCATTTGCTTTTAACGCTAGCTAGCTAAACATATTTCATGCAGAGACGTAATTCGAAATATTACCACATATCAATTCACAGCAGCCATTGACTCTCTTAAATGTTGGGTAAATCCTACTTCATCTCTAATGCTTTAGATTATTATGATTTACCTATATTAAAAAACATTGGTTTTTATTTGTCAAGCGATTTTTTTGTAATTGTTTGCTTTCTCACAAAAAAACCAAGTATTATTGTCAACAGCGGAACAATAATTGGGAAAAAGGCAAACGGAATATATTTCAAAGCTTCAATTTGTAATGCCCCTGAAATAAACGTTCCACTTACACCCCATGGAACAATTGAATTAACCGCCGCACCTGCATCGTTTAATGTTCTTGTTAAATATTTATGTGGTAACTCTAGTCTATCATACGATTTTTCAAATGTCTGTCCGGGCAAAATAATTGAAAGATATTGTTCACCAACTAAATAATTAACACCTACACTTCCTAAAGCGGTCAATAAAACTAGTTTCCCAGGCGTATCAACAAACGAAGACATTTTATTAATTAATACACCTATAATGTTAAATTTAATTAATGTACCACCCAAAGCTAAGGCTAAAATAATTAACGCAGCAGATGACAACATACTTGATATGCCTCCTTTTGAAAACAAGGCATTCAACATTTTATTTCCTGTATGTGCTACATAACCATTCATAACGTAACTTGCCAACGTAGAAATGGAGATTTTAGGATTATGTATAAAACCTACTAGTAACCCCATAGCCGAGCCTGCAATTAATGAAGGTACGGCAGGAACTTTCAGCCAAGCCAAGGCCAATAATAATACAACTGGGATTAAAGTCCAAGGTGAAACCCAGAAATGACCTTTTATCTGTTGCATCATTAAAGTTACTTGAGTTAATCGAACTGACTTTGTTCCTAATCCTAAAAAGAAATAAATCACCAATGAAATAACAAAGGCTGGAATATCAGTCAATAAAAGTGACTTTATATGAGTATAAAGATCTATTTCACCAATTCCTGCTGCCAAATTTGTTGTTCCAGATAATGGCGATACATTCGCACCGAAAAATGCACCTGAAACAATTACTCCAACCGTTAGTCCTGGATTTATTCCTAATACTGTTCCGATACCTATAAAAGCAATCCCCATCGTTGAGACCGTCGTAAACGAACTTCCACAAGTAATTGCAACTAATGAACATACGATAAATACAGTTGGTAAAAAGAATTTAGCCGAAATTATATTAAATCCGAAATACATAATAGTTGGTATTGTACCTGAAAAAATCCAACATGCTATCAATGATCCTATCATCAGGAAAATCATCAATGGGATAATCCCTGGCTTAATTCCAGACTCTAGGCCATCCATAATATCGTTCCAAGAAAATCCTCTAATTTTACCGTAAAACATTAAAAAAGTTAATGCAGTCAAAATAGGAACCTGTGGAGAAATATGAAGGCCAATAATTAGAAAACCTAGAATACAAAATAGAACAATTAAAATTAAAACTGCTTCTGCTACCCCAATATGTACAGTTTTATTTTCTTTTTTCATAAATCCTCATTCCTTAACATAAAAAAACAGCATAAGAAACTGCTTCCTATGCTGTTTACTTTAATTATTTATTGTTTTTCAAATCTTCTTGTGCATCCGTATACCATTCATCCTTCTTGAACTTATCAATGATAATTGGAATGATTGTCAAAACAACTGTAATCACAAGCATAATCACAGCATTAAGCAGAGGTTGACTAACTAATGATACAATTCCGATTAAAATGATACCAAAAAGGAACATTACTGTCATAGTCCATGCTAAGCCGTTACCATTCTTACCAACTCGATATGGGCGTTCAACATCTGCCTTTGAGTACCGCAATTTAATAAATGCAATACCAATGAACAAGTAAATGATGCAGTATAACAATGTTGTTGTGTTAACTAATGTTAAGAATACTGTATTAATATTTGGTAATGCATACATTAAAGCAAATAATGAAATACAAATTGATTGTGTCAATACAACATTCTTTGAAACGCCGTACTTATTTTCACGTTGGAAGTGCCATTTAGCAGGAATTAAACCTTCCTTAGCTACTTGAATAATTGTTTGTGATGGACCAGTTACCCAAGCAGAAAGTTGCAAAATAACCCCGATAAATGCAAGCAAACTAAAGATATTAGCAATAATAGTTGGCCAGCCTAAAATATGACAGAAAATTAAAATTGGTTGTGTAATATTTGTTAATTGTGTACTTCCCTTTGGAACAACATCAGCTACAAAGAAAGCATTAACAATATTTAAGAAAATTAAACCAATTAATGCGACAATCAAACCACGTGAGAAGTTCTTTGTTGCTTCTTTAAGACGTGGAACATAAACCCCGGCCGTTTCAATTCCGGTAAAGATAAATGCGATTGCACCAACATATTTCAATGAACTAGTATCTGTTGGTAATAATTTCATTGGTGAAAATGAACCTAATACTGAGTGAGCCTGAATACCAACTTTCAAAAATGAAAGTACACCCATGATTACCATTACAGCAACTGGAATATATACACCCAGCCATACACCGATGCTTCCACCGATTTTAGCCATATCAAACTTCAAGTTTAAAATTGTAATAATCCAATAAATGACTAAGATACATCCTAATGTGAACCAGTGATTATTCCCTAAGGTTGTATTTCCAATTGCGTTTCCTAACAAAGGTCCAAGAGTTGAAGCAACCATTACCATTCCAGGAAACATTTGAACCCAAAGTAACCATGCTGTAACAAATCCCCATTTTGAACCCATTGCAGTTTTTACCCACAATTGAGGGCCACCCTCATCTTGCAACATTGTAGATAACTCACCAGACATCAGTGAGACTGGAAGAGCAAAGAACAAAACTGCAAAGATCATCCAAAAAATCATTTGCCAACTTGCAGCAGCCAAAGTTGGAATACTACGAACTGTAGCAACCATGGCCATTACAATACCAACAAATGTAACAAAACCAATCTTACTACTTTCTTTTGCCATTTTAATACCTCTTTATATTTCCTTTTAAATTAATATAGCCCTAAAGACCACAAATCTCCGGGCTATATAATCAAATAATTACTTGCTTAAAATGCGAGTTAATTTTTCTTCCATAGCACTCTTGATCTTTTCTGCATATTCTTCAAAGTGCTTCTTGTCATACATTAATGGTGTAAGAACACATGCACGTAAAATTGTTACTTTACCAGCACGATTCCATTCTTTTTCATCATAACCAATGCCTTCAACATACTTCAACGGACTATCACCATAGTCTGGAATTGCAAAGTCAGTATGTGAAGTAATAAAGTCATTGTTATAAATTGGACCACTCATGAATGAAGCTTCATCGTAAAACTTGTGATTCAATTCATTCATCTTAACAAGATCCTTGTTTCCTTTAATGTTGAACGTCCAGTCAACGATATTAAAGTCTGGATTTGTTAATGGATGTACTTCAATTTCTTGGCCATCAATGTTAAAGCTTAAGTTACTCAAGAAGTCATAGAAGTGATGAGCTGCTTCAACACTCTTACCAATTAATTTGCCATATCCAGCAACATTCAATGGCAAAACATGGTGAGCTGCCCAAACAGATGCTGCAGTTGCACCAGCTTTTGAGCCTTCAAGAATGTAAGCACCTAACATTGAAGGAGCCTTTGATCCCTTTTCAAATACATATGTGGCAAAGTAAGAAATAATATTCCGCAAACGAATATCGCGAATTGCAATGCCACCAGCTGAGTATGGAATGTAACCCATCTTATGTGGATCGACAGTTACTGATTCAGCATCTTCGATTGCTTTGAATGCATTATATACATCTTCTGAAATGTAATTCTTTTCTTCTTGGAACACTCCATATTCTTTGTGAACTTTCTTTAGATTCTTATATGGGATAAAGTTATTGTCTTCATCTAAGAACATTGTACGTGCATAGCCACCATAAGCAGCATCAACGTGAAGATAGAAGTAAATTCCTTCCTTCATAAGTTTCTTACGAAGTTCAACAATTTCGTTAATTGGATCAACTGCACCTTCTTCTGTTGAACCAACAACACCTACAACACCTAAAATAGGAGTCTTATCAGCTGCTAATGAACGAATTGTCTTTTCCAATTCATCGACTTTCATCCGGTAATTATTGTCAACAGGAACAGATACGACTTGGTCAAGTCCAATGCCAATAATGTCAGCAGCCTTAAGCCATGAATAGTGCTTGGTTTGTGGAACAATCCACTTACCCAATTGCTTAAGGTTTTCGCCTCCACGAGCTGAACGTGCTTTCACAGCGTCAATTTCTTCATCTGACAACTTCTCCAACATATCAAGAATATCATCAGTTGTCATATTAAGAAGTTCCCATTCTGACTTACCTTCAACTAATTCTGGTTTAACTTCTTTGATAGCCATCGGTAAACTCTTTAAGTTACGTGCATACCATAAGCCTTCCAAGTTAGCGATTGATCCATCAGCAGAAATATGACCCCAACCATTTTTAAAGCCAAACATGTCAGCAAATTCATGTCCGACTTCTTCTTCCATTTGTGATGTGCCTGGTGATGATTCATACGCAACATTATTACCATTCCATAACATTGCATAGGTATATGCCAAAATAGCAGGCATTAACGTTTCTGAATTCATATGGCCCCAATAACGTGGTGAATGCCAAGGAACTGAATTGCTACGTAACCGTGTTGAAACTTCATCCAATACATCACGCATTCTTTCAACTGTTTCTTGATATTCAGTTGAGTCCTTTTCCTTTTCAGAAATTAATGGTTTGTCTTGTGGCATATAATTTTGACGCCAACCAAGGTGTTCATCGATTAAGTCGGTTAAAATCGATTTAAACATGTCACCGTTTTCGGCTTTTTCACCGATGAATAAGGCATCAATATTAATATCCTTATTACTCATAATAAGATACCTCCCTATTATATTTTTAATGTAGATAATCCCTTACTACACTTCTATTATCTACCTAAATTAATTATTTTTAAAATAATTAATATTTATTAAATAAATATTATCGATAACATCAAGTTATTTTTTTAGATAAAAAAATCCCGACATTCGTCGGGAAATGATTTAGGTAAAATGTGTTATCACACGCATTCAATATAGTATCACTTATAAAATTTGTCAATCTTACTTATAAAACGTAATTATAATTTCTCTGTATCAAACAAACTCATTAGTTTTTTCTTACCCAAATCAGTATATGGGTTTTGATATAATACAGGATTATTGTCTCTTAATTTATCTGCATTACTAGCAGCAATATTTACGCGATCATATAGCCACTTGTCATATCGTTCACCCTTAAATTTCTCATAATTTGCTATTTCCATTTTATCTGCTATTTTATGAAATAACACTTGTTTACTAAGGTCACTTATAAAGTATTCGTAGTGTAGCAATATCCAAACTTCAAAACATACATTAGAAAAAATTAAATGTAAATTATTTCGTTTAGCATATTGTTCACACCATTCGATATCCTCTTTGTTCATTTCATCAGCGTCAAAAACCACATAGATTTCATCACTAAAATGTTCTCTTCTGAATTTTACGGCTTCTGTTAAGATTTTTTTATTTCCGCAGTCAATACATTTGATCTTAATCAAATTTCTACGATACTTCCGTTTCAGCATTGAAAAATATCTTTCCTCAGATTTTCCTTCACATAAAATATACTTTTGTGATTTTAACTTTTTTAATTTTGATTTTCTTCCCATTCTCTACTCTTTCTTTTCCTTTTTTATTCCCTTTAACGCCTCTTCCATCTCTTCCAATTCAATTTGGGGATAAGCTCCGTATCTTCCTTTAATGTACCGTTTCATATATCCGATATCAGTTCTTCCTTTATTTCGACTATCATCAAAGTCAAAAATTGAATTCAACGTTGAAATTCCTTCAAAATCTTTTTCAAATAAATATATTTGATCAACCCGCAAATTTTGATCCAAGAGTTGCAATTCATGCGTTGTTGAAATAATTTGATTCATATTTTCCGATGAATTAAAGACTTGAACTAAATTCTTGGATAACTCAACGTGCAAAGAATCATCGAATTCATCAAAAATCAGCGTTTTGTTATCTCCATATTTCCGTGCATAAAGTAACACTAGCGCAATCAAAAATATTTTTTGTGTTCCCAAGGATTCTGAATTTAAATCCCACTGGCGTTTCCCGATTACCTCTCCGTCGGCGTTATATATTTTATGAACTGTAAACAAACGTGACTGAGTTGTTGGAAGTTGGACATTGCCTCCTATTTGATTGAGAATCTTCTTAAATTCTTGCGGCATTGGTGGGACAGCTACTTTCTCAATCGTTACATCTTCAATATTAAAATCTGCAAATTGAAGGAATTCAATTATGGCATTCTTAATGTCTGGTTGATCTACCATTTCTAACATGTCTTCATTAATTTGAAAATCATCAAAGAAAATTAAATTTTCACTGAACCATTTTATTACATTAATTGCCAACTGATCATTGTTTTTCTGTGCGTTATACAGTAATAGCGAGTTTGGTTTCGTTTGCTTTAAAATTCGCCGTAAACTTTGCGGAACAAAATTCTTATTCTTGCCTCTTTCAAAAAATAATTTAAATTTGGAGTGTCGTGGAGGTCTAGTCTTTAAACTTTCTGATAAAATCTCTTCTGCATTATAGCTAAAACAATACTGATATTCTGTGCCTTCATAGAAAAAATCAATTTGGAATAATGTTGGTCTTCCTTGATCATTTGAAAATGCAAATGGTTGGTATGGCAACTTTTGCGTTACATTCACTGGATCATTCAAAATCATTTGTTTCATTAATTTCAATGCAATCAGCATATTTGATTTTCCCGAACCATTCGGACCAAATAACAACAGATTTTTCAAAATTCGCGTTTTGCTGATCAGCATCGTATTAGACGCATTAAATTTCCGCAATCTTTCCCCTGCTTCAGCAGATAAAGTTTCTCGTTCCTTAAATGAACGGAAATTTTTAACGGTAAAGTCAACAATCATGAAATTCACCTCTTTATTCAATGTTTCGCTTAAGTTTATCACGATTTTTCGTGATTAATCAACCAAAACATACAAAAAAGCAGGCCTTTCACCCGCTCTTACTCATTAATTATTTTCTTTTAGTTGATTCTCGCTCAACGATTTTATGCGGAATAACCACGTGCGAAAGGGTTGACCGCAATTTGGTAAAATCTTGATCATCAACGTTTAAGACCAATACCGCCGCTTCCATTCCTAAAGAAGTTGGAAAAATTTCAACCGATGTCAATGATGGATGAGACGCACGGGCAAACAGCGAATTATTAAAACTGATAATCCCGTAATCAGCTAAATTCTGATGGATGGCCAACAATCCATTTTGCAAGGTCACGCCCATAATGTCATCGCACGCCACCATTGAATCAACTTCGGGGTGCTGCTCAATGAATTCTTGCAATTCTTCCTTTGTATGTTCCTTTTTGATTTGATAACTCAATGGTGTCTGCTCATTCGCCTCCATTGCGTGCGAATAACCGATGAAACGATCTTTTTGCACCATTTCCGCTAAATCTTCGTAAACATAAACCGGATGGTGATAACCGTTATCAAGCAGATACTCTGTTGCATCCTTTCCCGCAGCCACATTATCATTGTTGACATACATCGTTTCCGCAATGTTTTTGATCGGCTCCCCAATCAAAACATACTCTGCATTATTCTGATCTAAATATTCCAAAACATCATCGCTTTGTTGGGAGAAAGTCACGATAAAACGTTTAACTCGTCCACGTTCCATCATCATCTGAACGTTTTCAATCAGTTCAGCATTATCCTTGCCTGTCGCAACTGATACCATATAGGATTGTTGATTACAGACTGTCGTAACTCCTTGCAAAATTTGGCCGAAGAACGGATTGTTTGCAACCGACTCTTCATTTGGCGGAAGAATTACGCCGATAATATTGGAAGTGTTATTTGCTAAGTTTTGCGCCGCAAAATTCGGGGAGTAATTTAACTTCTTCATTGCCTGCCAAATTTTTTCTTTGGTTTCACGGCTAATCAACGAACTATCATGCAAAGTTCGCGAAACCGTTGATGGTGACACGCTGGCTTCGCGTGCCACATCTTTGATTGTTGCCATTTCAATTCCCTCTTCTTTATTTCACTAATATTAAAATTATAGTTCAATAATAATTAAAATCAATCACACCTGATAAACGACTGGGTGTTATCAAACTTGATCACTTGGTCTGCCGTTTGTTCAAGTTCAGCAAAATCTGACTCAAGTTTTGTAAACCGTTTGGTGATCAATGCTGGATCCGCACCAAAGCCACCTGCTTTAAAGCGCTGTAAAATCCGCTCAACTGCAAGAACTGCATCCCGAGTTTTAATTTCAATTACCGTCACAGAATACTGACTTGAATAAGCTAAATCCATTATTTTCGTTAAACTGCGTGCATTGCCGCCAAGATTAACTTCATAAACAATATTTACCTGTTGCGCGATTGCTTTCCGAACTGCGGCATCCGCCTGCAACATTGCATTGATCTGGTCACCGCTTTTGCGCCAATTACCGTGCATCTTTCGCAAAAATCTATCCGCACTAATATACGTGAATCGTTCAAACCTTTGCTGATTCCGTTGGTAAAAAGTCGTTTTCCCAGCACCATTGATCCCAGCAATTATTACTAATTTTGCTCGCTTCATTTTCTGCCTTTCAATGTCATGTCTAATTATTCAATATCATTTAGGACGATTTGATGTCGAATCGATTAAAATGATCTTGAACACTCACTTCAAAATATATTTCGTATTTTTCCCCTTACCAATCATTTCAATTCGTTGCTCATCGCGTAATTTACGCACCGTTCGCTGAATTGTAATTTTGCTAAATTGAGGAATCTTTTCACTAAGTTCTTTCATTGAAAGTGGCCGTAATTCCTGGCGTAAAATTTTGATTACCAGTTTCGAGGCTGACAATGATTGATGGCCGACAATTCCCAAACGTTCTTCAAACAGCCGATATGCCTTTACGATTACTCCCAAGAAATAATCTAAAAACGGTTCGTAATCATTCTGATTATCATTCCATCCTGCTGAACTTTGCTTTAAAGTTTCATAATAGGACGGTTTGGTTTCTTCAATGATTTTTTCCAAACTAATATACTTACCAACATCAAATCCCGTTTTATAAAGAGTCAACAGCATTAACAGCCGTGACATTCGCCCATTTCCATCTTTGAATGGATGAATTGAAACAAAATCAAAAATAAACGCTCCGGCTAAAATTAACGGTGAAAAATCTGACCTTTCAACGGCTTGATCATACGCAGCGCATAACTGTTCAATCAGTTCAGGAGTGATTAACGCAGCCGGTGGGGTAAATCGAATCTCCTCGCTGCCATCAGCATATTTTGTAATAATTTGATTATTTGTATCTTTAAACTGACCGCCCCATGAATCACCAGTATATTCAAATAACTGTTTATGCATTGCTAAAATTGTGTTTTTACTAACCGGCATATAAGTATAATTTTCGTGAATCAGCTTCAACACATCCCGATAGCCCGAAATTTCAGCTTCGCTGCGGTTATGCGGTTCAACTTTACTTTCAACGATCTTTTTCAATCGTGAATCGGTGGTGTAAATTCCTTCAATTCGGTTAGAAGCATCCGTACTTTGAATTTTTGCAACTTCTGTCAATCGTTCAAGAACCTCTGTCGCTTCCGCTTGATAACTTACTGTTTGCCCGCGAATCTCATATATTTTATTTAGTTTATTAACAATTGAATTTGTAAGTTTCAAATGATTTAAGGTTTTATAATCAAATTTTTTCATTATCAATCTCCATTATTCAATATCATTTGCAAGTAAATGATATCGAATATTCGCTATCATGTCTAATTATTCAATATCATTTAAGTTAATTTGATATCGAATCGATTAAAATAATATCAAAAATAGAAGATGTGACAAAACGTCAAAAACAAGCGTGATGGAAGCAGAAAAGCGAACGAATCGTGCAACGTAGATTCGGAGGTTTGTGTCCTTCATTAGCTTCGTGTCGTAGTTCGTTTATTTTGGAACCCGATTATGTGAAGACAGCAAAGAGGCCGTGACTTATGTCACAGCCTCACTTTTTTATTTTTCAAACGGATACCGCATTCCCCAATCAGAACGCACATCATCCAAAATATGGGCAACATCACGGCTGAATTCTAATTCACCATCATCGTGTCCCTGTTCAATGTAGCGTTGCATATCGCGCACTTCATATTGCAGTGCCTCATCAGTTTTCCCTGCACTGATTTTGTCAGTTTCAGAAGTATGGGCATCATAAGTGTATGTAATTTCTGCTTCCGTTGCCCGCGGATAGTTGTTGATTTCAACATAGCCCCTGGTTCCAGAAACAACGCCGCGCTTGGGCTGTTTAGCCCGAAATGAAAGGCTGATTACTCCCATTTGCTCCTTGGCGTTTTTCAAAATGATCCCTGACATTTCATCAACCCCGGTTTCAAAAAACTTAACCGACGTTTCAGCCACGTATGGTTTATCAAGAAACATCCGTGCAAATGCCGTTGCGTAACCGCCAATATCTAGTAAAGCACCCCCTGCAAGGTCTTTGCTGAAGAACCGTTGCGTCGAATCATCGTTCTTCAAACTGCCGAAGTTGACCTGAACCATTTTGATTTCACCCAATTTGCCGTCCGCAATCAATTGCTTAACTTTACGGTAAATTGGCATGTGATATAACGTAAAACCTTCTGTTAAAATCAGATTTTTTGAGCGTGCAAGCCGTTCGACTTCATCAAATTGAGCTGCGTTAACGGTAATCGCCTTTTCGCAAAAGACATGCTTGTCTGCATTTAATGCCTGCTTGATTTGTTCATAATGAAATGTGTGCGGCGTTGCAATATAAACAATATCAACGTTGGGATCCGCAAGCATTGCTGCATAATCATAATACGTCTTTTTTACCTGATACTTTTCCGCAAATTGATCAGCATGTTCTTTATGCGGGTTGACCACTGCGTAAATTTCGCCATTTTCTTTATTTAATGCATCCGCCATATCACTGGCTGCCCAACCAGTTCCAACGATTGCCCAATTATATTTTTTCATTGCTTTTCCTCCATTAATGTTTACTTACATTATATAATCAAGTTCCAATCAAGACAACGCTTTCATAAAATCAAGCCATGAATCTTATGATCCATTTAAGATTTATTAATAACATCTTGAATTACTTAACCAGTCTTCATTTAAGATAATCCTTCTCCCAATCAATTAAATAACTAAAAAAGTACAAAAAAACAGACCAGAAAAAATCCGGTCTGAAAAATAGGGATTGATAAGAGTATAACGAGTTGATGCACCTGTTCTGCATCCGTAATTATATATCATTTACAACAAATCGACATCTACTTTATTACTTGAAATCATTATTTCGGGTCTATACGAATCCAATTTATTTTCCGTTTATTAAGTATTTACTTAACTTTAAAATTCAAAATATGATAGAATATCTTTCGTCTATTAAAAGTCTACCTTAATTAGACATACTAATTTAATTAACTTATCCAAATGACAGCCATCCTCCCAAATCACTCTCAAATAATTCCATTGACTATCATTTATGGGACCTTCCTTATCTAAAATTATTGTTGGTTTCTCCGTAAGATATTATAAACCGTCTGCCGCGAAATTCCTAGGGTGTTAGCAATTTTTACTTTTGAAATTTTTTTATTAAACATTTCAATCACTTTGAAATAAACTTCACGATTTTCTTTCTTAGCGGCATTCGCACAATATTGAATCTTTTTTCCTTTATATTTACCAACTAATTTTGCCTGTTCAATTCCTTGACGCTGACGTTCACGAATCATTTTCCGTTCCTGCTCAGCATCATATTTTTTAATTTCTAAAATTAAATTAGTTAATAACCTTTTTAAATTATGATCCTTAACTCCTTCGAAAGAAGGTAAATCTAGTACATTTAAAAATGCTCCTTTTATTGTAATTTGATTAATAATTCGTGTAATATCATCATTATTTCTGCCTAACCTATCCAAACTAACTACATATACTTCATCCCCATCGGTCAATTCTTTTAATAATTTTTTTAACTGCGGACGTTCCATATCTTTTCCTGACATTTTTTCTTGATAAATCAGATCAAGTTTTTCCTGTTTTAGGCGCGTAATTTGCCTTGTTAAATTTTGACCAATAGTTGATACTCTTGCATATCCTATTTTCATCCTTAAATAATCCTTCTGTTTTTGTCTAATTAAGGTAGAGTCTTATCAGTCATCGAATCAAAAATCACTATCAAAATTGTTTTAAGGATTTCCGTATAAATAATTAATAATTAAAAGTAACGAGTTCAGTATACAATAAATCCTCAATTGGAAAAAGCTAGTTATTCTTTTGATTATTATATTTCTTAAACCCTTACCCTATAAAAAAGAGGTCTGATTATGAAACGTATCTCAAGAAATATCTTGGCAGCGATTTTAGCAACTGCGGGGATACTTCTCATTTTCTGTATTCCAATTACTAATTATATGATTACGAGTTTCCATCCTAAAGTTGAGCAACAAAAATCATATAATGTCCCCTATAATTGGGATGATGTTAAATTGATCAATCTGTTTAGCGTTATTAAAGCGCGCATTGATCATCCTGAAATTCATGTAATCGGCGCGATTTACAATGAAAAAATCAAATTAAATACCCCCGTTGCTGAAGGAGTTGACAACACCATTTTTTCTTTGTGTGCTTCAACTCTTTATCCCAATGAAAAAATGGGCAAGGGGAACTATATCATCGCAGCCCATAATGTTAGGTATAGCAAAACGGCGTTATTTAGTCCTATTTATCATAACGTTGACGTTGGCAGTCAAGTTAACGTTACTGATTTTAATACAAATTACACTTACCAAATTATTGCTAAAAAAGTTACGTCTCCCCAAGATTATTCGGCACTATCTCCAACGAAACAAGCTACACTTACACTTATAACTTGTGATCGAACCAATAAAAAACGGGAAATTTATACTGGAAAATTAGTGAAAACTGTCCCGTTTAATCAGCTTTCCCAACATACTAAAAATTATCTTGCTCAGAAATTTGAACGTTAATCAATGTATGTTCTTGTTGATCAGCAAGGAAAAGCGCTTGTTAAAGAATTTGACATTATCACGCATACCAGTCGTTTTTTCTTTGCGGATTTAAAAACGATCACCGCAATTAACACTTACCGAACTAAAGACGTAACAATTCAAAAATTCTTCCGTTGGTTTACTCCTCCATCAAATGACAATCATTTAATTAAAAAGAAAACTTGGCTTCAACAACAATTATTAATAAAATAACGGAAATCTAAAAAGCAGGAAATTCTTTAACTGAAGAATTTCCTGCTTTTTCAATTTCCAACCCCCAACTTACTTCCAAAATTATTTACGAAATATCCTAATTAGTTGAAATAACAATTTTCATCACTTTATTTAAAAAATTAAAAAACAGCGGAACCGTGACAAACATTGCAATTCCAGTAACGATACTTGCTGGCATTGATAATGCAGCCATTGCAATTAACTTTTTCCCCTGCATTCCAATGATTAATCCCTCAATCACGTAACGCAAAAAGCCTGCTATAATTTTTGACAAACCAGTCGCAATTCCAATCAAAATAATTTTGGAAATTTTAGGAGAGAAATGCATTGTTTTAAACATCAGCCATCCAACTGAAGCAATAATTACAACCTCCATGACTGTCAAATATGTATGCGCAGCATATCCGTTTAACAAATCAAAAAGCACTAAGCCAATAATTCCTGAAATTAACCCATATTTATACCCAAGAAAAAGAGTTCCAATTACAACAAAAGTGTATCCTAAATCAATAAATGGACGCCCAATTGGTGACGGAATATGAATTTGAAACATCGCAAGGATATAATCAATCGCTGCAAAAATTGCCGCAAATGTTATATTTCGTAAAGAATTATTTGATTTATACATTAAATCCCCTCCTTGATCGTCATCCATCAGTTCAATAATCATTAATTGCCTTTTATTAATGATAACATTAATATAAAAATACAGCCTGAAATAATCTTTGGCATCTCCGATTACTTCAGACTGTAATTTTAATGATTAACTTAAACCTTATCTTATTTAGCTCCGGCCACTTTCTTGACATTTTCTAATTCTAAAATTCGGACCTGACGCGGTAAGAATTGCCGAATTTCATCTTCGTTGTATCCGACTTCAAGGCACTTATCATCGAGAATAATTGGACGCCGAAACAGGCCTGGGTTAGCTTGCAATAACTCTAACAGCTGTCCAAGTGACAGACTATCAATATCCACTGTTAATTCTTGATATGCTTTAGAACGTTTTGAAATGATTTCCTCAGTTCCATCTTCAGTCATTTGTAAAATTTGCTTAATTTCATCAATCTTTAATGGTTTAGCAAAAATGTTTCGTTCTTCAAATGGAATTTGATGTTCTTTTAACCAAGCACGCGCTTTGCGACAAGACGTGCAACTTGGGGAGATATATAAAGTAACTATATAATCGCTTCCTTAATTATTTACATAAATAGTTACCATCCGTCTTCAGGATATCACGCGTTGAGCTAACTATCAAAATATTATCCAATCAAATTAATAAAAAAACTTCGCTCCGTTTCCAGAGCGAAGAACTAGTTGATTTCTTTCACTCACCTACTAGAATGAAAGCTCCTTCATCAACCATCTTCAGTATAGGTCACTTTGAATGATAAATTCAAATATTCAGCTTTCAAAAAAGAGGATGTACCTTATCACATTCTCTTCTATATCCATTCAATCAGGTTATAATAAAAATATTTAATTTTTCAAGGGGAATCTATTTTTCAGCAAATACTGCTTCCCCAATTTGCTATTAAATTGAAATTAAATCCCCGAAAGAACCTGTAACATTAATCGCCTTAATATACCAAAGCAATTGCTATCAAAAAAGAAGGACGAAATTTCGTCCTTCTTTTATTAATTAGTTACGTTTCCGGAATGTAATTACTCCAGCTGCTGCTAAAAGAACTACTCCTGCTGCAATCAATGATGTTGCAACAGCTTCACCGGTTTGTGGCATGCCGTGACCTTCACCATGACCTGTTCCCTTGCCAGAGTTTGTGTTGTTGTGAACACCAACTACAACGGCTTGTTTAGTTGATGATGTGTTGTTCTTTTGGCTGTTTGATACAGCTGAACTGTTCTTTACACTGCTTGTGCTTGGGCTGCTTGATACAGCTGAACTCTTTACATTGCTTGAGCTTGCTTGGCTGCTTGATACAGTTGAACTCTTTACATTGCTTGAGCTTGCTTGGCTGCTTGATACAGCTGAGCTGCTCTTTACACTGCTTGAACTTGCTTGGCTGCTTGATACAGCTGAGCTACTCTTTACACTGCTTGTGCTTGACTTGCTGCTTGATACAACTGAGCTGCTCTTTACACTGCTTGTGCTTGACTTGCTGCTTGATACAACTGAACTGCCCTTTACACTGCTTGTGCTTGACTTGCTGCTTGATACAGCTGATGAACTCGAACTACTGCTTGATGAAACATTTTGCCATACAATTGGGAAGTTAAAACTGTTTTCGATAGTTGATAAGTTAACCATATTTTGCCATGGGTTAACAGCATCTGGGGAAGCATTTGTCATTTGAGCTGAGAAGAAATTTGAATCTTTTAATGATTCATAACTTGCTTTAGCTTGAATTTTATTCGCTACATCATTAGCTGTTGTATTAGATGGAACCGATTGTCCGGTATACTTTACCCGATAATTTTTACCACTTTCAACTTGCGAAACAGGATTACCGTTTTCATCAACAATTTCATATCCTTTAGGCAGATCAGTTACGGCTACACTCCCATTATAATTATTAAGTTGGAAAGGTTGGCTCATTTTGGTGTTCCGATCCATTACTAAAGGATTTGAATCACTAACCGTTCCATTTGAATCTTTGACCGACACATTTGTTGGGTATGCTGTTTGTTGGTCTAATGGATGATTTTCAGCATAAGCTAAAATTTCTTTTCCTAATTCTGTATGAGTTGCCAAATATCCTTCAGGAAGATTGGATCCCGTTACCGGACCATCTGAAGCGCCATCAAGATACCAAATTACAGACTGGGTAACATCACGTTCAAAATCACCTAAAGTATAAGTTGATGGATCAAATGTTCCTGTTAAATTCGGATCCTTCTTAGCGGCGTTAAACGATTGTTGAGCAACATTTTGAAATTGAGGGGCAACATTGTAAGTGTTAGTGCTTGCATCCTTGTGATATCCTGCTTCCAATGCAGCCGCAACTTTATTAACTTTAGTTTGATCCCCGGTTACACTTTGCATTCCATCATAGAACTTATATTGATTGTATAATGTTCCAATTTGATCCGGAGCTTGTTTTTGCCAGTCATAGCAATAAACAATGTCACCATCTTTTGTTTGAAAATGCGGTTCAATAAATTTGCCAACACCTGAGTCGGTTGTAATGGTTGTTTCCCCAATTTTGCCTGATGTTGGTGTGTTGACTGATGAAGCTGCGGCTAAATTTTGCCGTGGAGAAACTGAAGCTTCAGATTTCATTGTTTGTGAACCGTTTTTGCTTGCAACTGAATTCAAGGACTGCGTCGAAGAATCCTTCGCAGTTTCACTCATTGATTTTGAAGAACCTTTAGATAAAGCAACTGAACTCGTTGCTGACTGCAACTCGGATTTAGAATCCGCACGCGATTCTGCTGTTGAAGTTGAATTGCTATTTGAACTGCTATTTAAACTTGCAGTTTTTGAAGATTGGACTGCTTGAAGACTGCTTGTCGCTATTGTTGTATTAACAGTACTTGCATTTACAATCGAAACTGCTGCATTCGTTATTGTTCCTAATAATAAAAATGCAGTTCCCAGAATATACATTAGTTTATGAATTTTCTTATTCATAAATCATTTTCACTCCTTTTAAAAATTATTAAATTTCCCAACGTTTTTATTATGCCATTCGGTAAAAGACACGTTAAATAAATCCAATAATGTTAAAAATAATATAATTAATTTATATTGTTTTTATACATCGTAAATTAATCTAATAGTTATTTAATTAAATTTAATAATTATCTTTTCCGTTTTAATTCTTTTATACACAATTTATTGAAGATAATCTAAAAAAACAGATAAAATCTATCCAGTAGATTTTATCTGTTTACTTTAGATTTATATATTTAAAATAATTCACTCTTCTATATTAAAAAGACTGTGACTAAAATCACAGTCTTTTCGAGATTGATATTGCTATCTAGCTGTCATTTGACAATTATCCGCGTTTACGGAATAAGAATGCACCGGCCGCAGCAATTGCAAGCGCACCAATTCCAGCTAAAATTCCATTGTTGTTTGCTTCACCAGTTTGAGGCATTGAAGCTTTCTTAGCTGAATTTGCTGTTGTGTGCTTAGCAACTTGCTTGCCTGAAGCAGCTGTTTGATGGTTAGCCTTGACAGCAACCTTTACATTGCTCTTTACACCATTATTCTTGACATTTTTACTGTTTGATACTTTCTTAGTTGATGCCTTAACAGCGTTCTTCTTTGATGATGTTGAAGCTGAAGATTGTTGAGTCCCTTGATCTTGACCTGTTAAGTAAGCCAACATTGCTTTGTCAGCATTGATTTGGTCTTGCATAATTTGTTTTGTTTGAGCATTACCCTTAAACCAACTAGCATTCAATGTGTCTTCGAGTGACTTCATATCATTTTTAAGAAAGTTGATTTCATCATTTGAGCCGTTTTGGCCATTGTTTGCAAATGATTGAACGGTATCTAACCATTGTTGTACTTCTTGAGCATATGATTTTGTGATTGCGTCACTTGAGTTTTGGTACTTATCAGCATCGTTCTTCAACGCATTTACTGCTGAAGTAACGTTTGTTTCATTCTTCTTTGAAGCTTGTGATGAAGCCTTAGCTGATGATTGTGATGATACTTTCTTGCTATCAGCCTTTGAGCTTGATGAAGCTTTCTTTGATGATGAAACCTTTGATTCGCTCTTCTTTGAACTTTGTGATGAAGTCTTAGCTGATGATTGTGATGATGCCTTTGAGCTTGAAGCTTGTGAAGCATTACCGTTTACAGCTTGTGATAACAAGTTGTATACATCTTGGTCAAGTTTTACTTGGGCTTGAATAATTTCCTTTGCGTGCGCATTTGTTTCCTTAGCTAAAGCATCCTTGTCATCGTTAAGGACACCTTGAACTTTTTGAACATCCTTTTGAAGTTCTTCCTTAGTTGCTAAACCGCTTGTGTAGTCGCCAAGTGCGTCTGTAACAAGATCTGTACCAAAGTTTGAACTTGCCATTGAAACGGCCATTGAGTTATCTGATTGGTACTTGTTGATCACATTATTTACGTTGTTAATGTCGTTTTGAATTGTGTCGTGTTGAGCACTTGTCATTGAAGGTGTAACTGTCGCAGCCAAGTTCATTGGTTGAGCAGCTTGCTTAGTTGATGAAGCAACTGCACTTGAACTTGATGAAGCAACTGATGATGTTGCTGCTTTAGCTGATGAAGCCTTTGTTGATGAAGCTTGTGATGACTTCAATACAACTTTGCTGCTTGATTTAACAGATTGTGATTCTGATGAAACCTTTGTTGAAATGCTTGATTTTTGTGATGATACTGGTTGTTGGTGAACGTTATCAGCGTTTACCATTGCACCTGCACCCATTGTTGCGGCTGCCATACTTGAAACCGCGATTACTTTTTTAAGATTCTTGTGATTTGCCATTTCATTACTCACTCCTTATCTTTTTTATATAATGATTGCTAATCACTGGAAAGTACTATAACAAAACAAATATTAAATGTCGATGGTTTGTGAAATAAATTTGGCATTTTTATGAATTTTTATTAATAAAATTCATGATTTTTCGTTTAATTAAAAGACGTTTTTCAAATCAATTTTTCTCTCATAAATGGTTGATATATCAATCATTTAAGCCGTTAAATTTTTATTTTTTAGCATTTTAGTCAACAATCAATTTCATTTATAATTAATAATCATTAAGAAAATATTAAGAATAATGTTGTGCATAATGAAAATTGAATTTTTATACTCACCTTATGACTATATCTCAAATTTTAATGAAATTATTTTTTTATAGCCATAAAAAAATACTGTAACGCACAGCACGTTACAATCTCTTCTATCAAACATGTTTCTAACAATCAACGCAAGGTAAACCAAATTCAAATTTTTGAATTTCCACTTTAAATTCAAGCATCCTTACCCGCAACGCTCTTTTATTGTTTGAATTTCTTTTAAAACTAATTATTTTTCTATTTTTACTTATCCATAATCGTAAATTGAATAGTAAACCAGCCTTTAACCTCGCGGTAGTTTACCAAAACATTCGAATAATTAGCGCTAATCTCTTCAATATTTGCCAGCCCAAGTCCAGAGTGCCCTTTTTTGGTAGTCACACCTTCCTTTTTCAAATGGATCAGGTTTTCAGCGGTTTGCATTGGATTAGTAATCGTAATTTCCGTCTGTCCTTTGGTCCGGTAAACCATCACATTAATTTTCCGATGATTTTTATCCAAATTACGAACTGCTTCAATTGCATTATCATAGGCAACTCCTACGATTCGAACCAGATCGTAGGGTTCCATTGCAATTTGGTCAACATCGTATCTGCATTCAAAGTGAACATCAATCCCCTGTTCTGTAGCTTGAGATGTTTTATTAATCAAAATACTTTTCAAATATGGTGTTTTAACATTGTCAAAATCATTAAACATCCATAAACCACTTTCACTAATATAATTATCACTATATTGCTTAAATGTTTGAAGATAATCCTTCGCATCTTGCGAATCAGACGACCGTAAGTTTTCTTCCAAACTTAAAAGCATATTTTGATAATCATGCTTGAATTTCCGTAACTTACGCTGTTCCTGTTCTAGATGATCAGTATATTCTTTTAAATTACTTAATCGATTTTCAACCAATTCATTATGAATCCGTTGTTTTTCATGCCGGTTAATTGAGAAATATAAAATCCAGAAAAAGATCAGTTGGATAATCAAAAATATCAATAAATTTTCAACATGATCATAAAGTTTTTGCATTACAGTAAAAATCAATGTTAATGCATACATAATAATAAACATTACAACTACAATGCGATGAACTTGCCGGTCAACTTTTTTATCAATAATGCGATTCAACTTATATAGACGGGCTGAAATTATTCCCATAAAAAATGAAAGAGCTGCTTCAATTATATTGTGAATAATCACAACAATCAGCATTGGGTGAACAACCGTAATATTACGGCAAATTACCATTAATGACTTATCTAAAAATGCACAAAAAATTTGAATCGCAATAAAAATATCCATGGAAAGCAACACATTAATTCGTAATGTTAAATCTGAATTGGCGTGTCGGCGTAAGCACAAATAGGTAATTACTATTAGAAATAGAATTGTTGCTACATTTGTACATAAGAAAAATAACCATGGAATAGGAATGAGACCAAGTTCAATTACCACTTGAATTACAACCAATGTAATTACTGAAATAGCTAACTTAATAAACTTATTTGAACGGACCTCGCGTATATATTGCCAATTTTGAGTACAAAATAGAATGTAAAAACAAATGATATGTAAAGGTTCAATAAAAAAAGACAAAAATTGTAACATAAATACTTGCTCCTAACTCCCTAATACAAACTAGTATACACCATTTTATTTTCAATTAGTTTCAGTATCCATGAATATTCCTAATTTTAAACTTTCTTAACTGTTGAATATCATCTTCTAATGAATAAAAAGTCTTAGAGTCAGTGAAATGCCCTACAATTGTTAGACACTAATGATTGTGAGGCACTCTTTGTATGGACCCGAATTAAATGCACAGATTGTTCATGAATATTTTTCAACTGTGCAGAGTATCAATGATTTAAGTGAGAAATACTATATTGGGATCGTCAAATATCTAGGATACCTGGTGCTCTCAAGTAATGGCAGCATAAACGAAATTTTATTGCTGATTTCAAATTAAATGTAATAAACTATTACCAAACTCACGAGGATTCGATGCTGAAATAGCGGTCCGCTTTGACATTTTACCATCGCAGGTCTCTACTTGACGTTCAATATTTTAATACTGTTAGAACGACTTTAAAAACAAAAGGCATGACTTCGGTTGAATACCGAAATCACACCTTGGTAGTTTGATAATTTAATCTTATCTAACTTTTGTTTTGCACTTCAAAATCTCTAAGACTTTTATTCATCTCAAGAATCTATTTTTTCTTTTCAAGAACAACGATTCCTGAAATTGCAATCAATACAATTCCTAAGCCAACTGCTGCCGTTGCGGCTGCTTCACCAGTTTGTGGCAAACCTTCGCCGTGACCATTGCCTTTACCGCTCTTGTTGCTTTGAGCAGCTTGACCGCTTTGACCGTTGCTATTGTTGTTGCCAGCAACTGCGACTCTGCCTTGCTTTGGACTGTGATTATTGTTGTTAATTACAGTCGTATTTTGCGTTGTTGCTGTATTAGCCGTTGGCTTACTGATGATGCTTTCACTGTTACTTTCCTTATTTGGAAGTTCACTTTGGGAGTATGTGATCACCGTTGTTCCAACCGTCGTTGCTGAACTGCCGTTCACGTTTTCCTTTGACCAGCTTGTTGCTGGAACGTTCATTGAGCTTGATACCAACGTTGGCTTGTTGATCATTGAGCTTCCAAATGAACTTGAGCCTGATCCTGTCCGCACTGCTGATGAAATTGAACTTTCAACCATTGTGTTCGTTTCACTGCTTACAGTTACAGGAACTGATTTTTCAGTTGATTTGTCAACGTAACTGATCGTTGAAGCCTTTGATGGCACTTCCACACTTGTTTCGGTGTTCTTGCTTGGCTTGTTAGCTGAGCTTGATGAAACCGTGTTGATCGTTGAACTTGATTCAGTATTGATGTTGCTTGATGATTCAACCGATGATGAACTCTTTACAGGGCGAGCCTCGCCACGGTGACTCTTAGCTGTTGTTAAATTCATTGATGATGAACTTGCAACTTCTTTACTGCTTGATTCAACTGATGATTCTTTACTTGAAGTCTTCATTGATGAAGTCTTGCTTGATGACTTGATCATTGAACTCTTCTTGCTTGAAACTGCACTTGAGCTCTTTGCTGAACTCTTCACTGAGCTTGATTTCACACTTGACGAGCTCTTAATGCTTGAACTCTTAATTACACTTGATGACTTCAACGATGAGCTCTTCAAACCGCTACTCTTAATCAAGCTTGATGACTTAACGCTGCTTGAGCTGCTCTTCAAACTTGAACTTGCTGTACTGCTTTGCTTGCTGCTTGAAGTTGTTGATGAAGTCGATGAGCTTTCTGAATGTGGAATGACATCCGTTGAGTTCATGTATGCTGGATCATCAGTTACAGTGACATAGTAGTTTGTCAATGTATGACTGCTGTCAGGCAATCCAGCTAATGTGTATGTTCCAAGTGGGACATTGTTCAAACTGCACTTACCGTCTGGTCCAATGTTAATGTTCCGTATATTTGGTTACCATCCATGATGTTGATCGTCTTTCCAGCCCATGATGATGGCATATCATAAATCGTAAGGTTCAACTTACCATTCAAGTTCAATGCTTTGGTTTCATCTGGAGTTACCAACGTAAAGTTTGAATCATAAATTAAACTGGGATCAGCCTTAGCAAGTTCCTGAACTACGGCATAAACTTGATTGTATGAGGCCTTAGGCATTAAGTACCATAAGAAGTTCACTGCTTTATCTTGTTTTTGCCGCGCTTCTTGTGAAAGCGGAAGCTGGGGTGTCTTTCCGATTTCATCCATGATTGCTGTATAATCGTAACCATGGTCCGCTGCAGCTTTAGTAATTAAATTCCAAATATTCATTAATTTGTCATTTAAATCCGTTTCTTTCTTCTGGCTAGCTTCATATACTTGTTGCCGATCCATTTGATATACTTCAGTCCATCCCGCATAGGTCATTTTCTCTACCATGTTTTGCAACAAAATTAATCCAAGATGCTTACCACGGCCGCCATTATGCGGTAAAATTTGATCCCATGACCAATTGTTATCAACAAGAATGTTATGAACATCTGTCTCCATCTGTTCTTTATTAACCCCTTTAGCACTCATATAATTCCATGAATATTGATCGGCTCCCTTTGAATCGCCATTAAATAAAATATAATAATACATGTAATTACCTAAAATGTTATTTGAGACTTCCATTACATGTTGATCCGCTTCTTTACCTCCTAATTCACGTGTTTGATAACCATGTCCGGTTTCATGAAATAAAACCCAATTAGGTTGAAGCCAGCATAGTGCATCATCAACTCCCCCATCTTCTGTACGCGCAGAACTGTAATTAGCACCACCTGCAAACTTAATATCTGAAGTATAGAAATATTTCCCAGGAACTAATTTATTATACGGCTCCTTTGCATCAGTCGATAATCCGGCAATTTTATCATAAGTTGGATATAAAACATCATCATAGAAATGGAGAACGTCCATTAAATTATAACAAACATACTTTTGCCCCTCTGGAACAGGTTTAGGTTGTCCTTCCGCATCCATTCCCTCCGGTGCCTTATCCATGTTTTCAACATAACTTTGAGCATCAGTCGGGAGCATTATTTGGAATCCTTTACCTTGAATCAAGGCGTAACTCCCACTTTGTTTCCATTCATCCATAAAAGTCGTCTGATTATCATTTGTATAACTGAATATTGGAAGTTTGGCGTGCGGTCCCTGAACTGTCACATTGCATGATATTTTATCTGTCGTTTTATTGGTCCGCGGAGTTAGAATAAACGGAACTAAATCAACATCATTTGCATCAGCTTTAATTACCTTTCCAGCTTTATTTGTTTGCGGAAGAGGAGGATTCGGGGCCGTAATTGTAACCGTTGAATGAGCTGGAACCCGTTCATTAATTGTTGCCGCACTATTATCATTTGAAAGTTGAACTGTGAATCCAATATCTGAATTATTTGTGATCGTAATTGAACCACCAGGTTGTAATATATACCCTAATGGTTGCCGGTCTTGACCAGCTCCCTTGGGACTTTCACAAGCGGGTTGCGGGGGTAATGTATATACACTTTGGGTATCCGTTACCTCCGCTGTTGAAGGACGATAACTATTCGTTGCAGCATCGATTTTCTCTGGGAATGTCAATGCAAAAAATAATGAAGCTAATCCAATCAGGATTATCTTAAACTTATTTTTCATTATTCACTTACGCCTTTCTTTCTATTAAATTTCCCCATAAAGTTTTACACTCACCTTGGAATTGAATAAAAATTATTCTTTTATAAAATTCCGAATAGTATTATGAATGCTTAATAATTCTTTGTCAATTAAAACAAATTAAAATGTTCGAAGTATCCCATACTTTGCAAATAAATTTTGCACTACTTTTTAAATATATAGTGAACATTAATCTTTTTTAAACTTTTACAAATTATCGTTCCGATATTAAATTTTCGGTCTTAATAAAAAAATCAAAATTATTTCAACAAAAAAAGCCTTAGAACCAGCTTTTACTGATTCTAAGACTTTTTATCTTCAGTTTCAGAAATTAGTTTTTCTTCTTTTCGAGAACAACTACTCCTGAAATTGCGATCAATGCGATTCCTAAGCCTACAATTGCTGAAGCGGCTGCTTCACCAGTTTGTGGTAAGCCTTCACCGTGACCGTTGCCATTGCCTTTGCCACTCTTGTTTCCTTGAGCGCCTTGTCCACCTTGGTTTGTTTGACCGCCTTGAACGTTGTTGTTACCGTTACCGTTGCCGTTGTTATTGTTGTTGCCAACAACTGTAACGCCGCCCTTGTTTACATTGTGGTTGTTGTTCGTAATGTTATTGTTTGTAACATTATTTACTGGCTTGTTAGCATTTGTCGTTGTGTTGTTTGTCTTAGCTTTGTTAGGAATTTCACTTTGTGAGTATGTGATTACCGTTGTTCCAACAGTTGTTGCTGAACTTCCGTTCACAATTTCATTTGACCAGCTTGTTGCTGGAACGTTCATTGAACTTGATACAAGGGTTGGCTTGTATGCTGTTGAAGCTGAACCTGATCCATTGCGAACTTCTGATGAAATTGAGCTTTCAACCATTGTGTTCTTTGTGCTGCTTACAGTTACAGGAACTGACTTTTCAGTTGACTTGTGTACGTAGCTGATCGTTGAAGCCTTTGATGGTACCTTCACACTTGTTTCAGTGTTCTTACCTGGCTTGCTTGTCGATTCAGAAGCTGTGTTCATTGTTGAACTTGATTCAGTATTTTCAGTATTGCTACTGCTCAATGATTCAACTGATGATGAACTTGCAACTGTTGTATTGTTCTTTTCACTGCTCATTGATGATGCAACTGATGAACTCTTTGTTGTGTTCTTTGCAACGCTCTTGCTTGATGCCTTCTTGCTGCTTGCTACAACTGATGACTTCTTACTTGATGTCTTGCTTGAGCTCTTTACTAAGCTTGACTTAGCAATTCCACCACGATGTTTCTTGCTTGTTGCTGACTTAGCTGAACTCTTAATTGAGCTTGATTCCTTGCTTGAAGCTTTCTTTGATGAAGCCTTCTTGCTTGATGACTTAATCATTGAACTCTTCTTGCTTGAGCTCTTTACTGAACTC
>DSTMR04002__coassemble_628_pt1 | contig 72279 bp, 73 predicted proteins | sample DSTMR04002__metabat2_high_PE_019 | metagenome-assembled genome bin DSTMR04002
TTCGCTTTTCTGCTTCCACCACGCTCGTTTTTAACGTTTTGTCACACCTTGTTTTGTTTCCATAAAATCTGTTGGCCGAATCCCGTTCATTCCAATCAGCGGATCAATTTTTCCACTTTCAATCATTGAATTCGTTAACACATTTGAATTTTGATTTAGTTCTTGATCATCCGCTTCCGCAATCTCACTTTCACCTTCACTGACAGGATCTTCGATTAAGTTCACCTTTTCGTGGTCGCCAAACGCTTCCCAAAGCATTTCTTTCAATCCCGTTTGGCGGTTTGATGAAACAATTGAAACTGACTTTTTAAATGCTTCGACTTCACCTAATAAAACCAGTTTTTGCTTTGCCCGGCTGACTGCCGTATAAAGCAAATTCCGCGCAAACATCCGTGAAAATTGACGAACCATTGGTAAGATGATCAACGGAAATTCGCCCCCCTGCGATTTATGAATCGACATGCAGTACGCAAGGGTCAGCTGGTTCCAATTACGTTTCTCATAACCAACTTCATTTCCATCAAAATCAACGATTATCTTATCCGTGGGAACGTGGTTTTTAGCACTTTTAAGATCAATTCCAATTACTTTTCCAATATCACCATTAAAAATATTGTGTTCCGGATCATTCACAAGTTGCAAAACGCGATCCCCGATTCGGAAAACCTGTTGATTGACCTGAACTTCCTTTCGCCCGCGTTTTGCCGGATTAACAATGGCCTGCATCCGATTATTTAAATTATCAATTCCGGCCACTCCCTTGTACATTGGAGCAAGCACTTGCAGATCATCAATTGAATTTCCTTTACTCAGCCACAATTGAACAACCTGTTCAAGCACATCCGGAACTTGAAAAGCATTGCATGCGATAAATGAGCGATCAGCATGTTGTTGCGTAAAATTCGGTGGCAACTGCCCCTGCTGAATACTGTGTGACAATTCAACGATCGATGAATCATCCGATTGGCGATAAATTCGCGTTAGTTCCTTCTTCGGCAATTCATCACTTTCAAGTAGATCCGCAAAAACTTGTCCTGGACCAACTGATGGTAACTGATCCTTATCGCCGACAAAAATCACCTGCATGTTATATGGAATTGCGCCTAACAAAACATCCATTAACTCCGTATCAACCATTGACGTTTCATCAATGATCAATAAGTCGCCTGAAAGCTCATCCACCTTACTTTCTGACAACTCCTCATCATGCCCGTTGATTCCAAGTAACCGGTGAATCGTTCTTGCTGGCAAACCAGTTGTTTCCGTCATTCGTTTCGCGGCCCGGCCAGTTGGCGCAGCTAATAGGATTGGAAGATGAGAATCATCCTTTTGCTGGCGAATACGTTCAAGGTCAATCCCGTTCAACTCAGCAAACATGGCCACGATTCCATTAATAATGGTCGTTTTCCCTGTTCCAGGTCCTCCAGTTAACAAAAAACACCGCGAATTAAGCGCCGTAAAAATTGCATCCTGTTGAACATCATCATATTGGATTCCAAGATGGCGTTCAATTCGTCGTAAAATTTTGACAAGCTTCTTTTCGTCATAATTTTTTTGATCCTGATTTGTCGCAATCGTATATAATTTATTGGCAATTCCATGTTCTTCATGATAAAGCCGGCGAACATAAATATGCTGTTGATCCGCAACGATTCGGTGTTTCTTCTCAAGTTCGATAATCTGGTCGGCAACCATTTCCGGATCAATTGCCGTTTGCCGGCCCTTTTCAAGCAACGTGATCGCATTTTTAATCACCTGCTGACTCGTTGCATACGTATTGCCACTTTCATAGCAAAGATCATTTAAAACCTGAAAAATCGCCCCGCGAATTCGGACCGCCGAATCATCCTTGATCCCAATTTGCATTGCAATTTGATCAGCCTTCACGAACCCGATTCCATCAATATCAATTGATAACTGATACGGATTTTCATTGATCACCGTCAATGACTTTTCATGATACTTGGCAAAAATCTTAGCTGAAATTTTGCTTGAAAAGCCGTAATTATTCAACCCAATGATGATGGTATCAGTTTGATTATTATCCTTAATCCCTTCAATCAAGGTTTGCGCTTGCCGGGGGCTTAAACCGAGGTCCTGTGCGCGTTCAGGATCCTGAATCAATAAGTTCAAGGCATCATCACCTAAAATTTTAACAATTCGTTCTGCTGATTTTTTCCCAATTCCTGGAAATTTATCACTTGAAAAATAATGAACGAGGCCTTCCGTCGTATCCGGAACATCAACCTCGTACGTTTCCGCCTTGAATTGCTTGCCGTAACGCGGATGATCAACGACGTGGCCGATAAACCGGTACTCGTTTTCTTCCTGCAAATTTGCAAAATCACCCGTCACCGTGATCGTGTGCTCTTTCCAATCGAAGTTCGTTTCCTTCACACTAATTAAAATTACCTTGTAGAAACTATCATTACTCTGAAAAAAGACACTTTTGACCCGGCCCTTTACAAACTGCTGTTCATTTTGAATTAACTCTTGCTGGGTGTTATTCATCATCTTGATCCTTTGATTTAATTGCGCGTTGAACGTCGCTTAATCGCTCTTGCATCCGGTCATAATAATCCTGATCAAGTTGCTTGACCTTGCTAAAATACTCATCTGCAGCTTCTGGACTTTCCTGAGTAAACTTGATCACTCCCAGTTGAAAGAGGGCACGTAAATCAGTATCATCCATCTCAAGCACTTGTTGATAAAAGTCCTCTGCCTGATCAAACTTTCCTAACGCTAAAAAGCAATCTGCTAATAATCGTTTGGGTTCCTTATTTTGCGGCATTTCATCACTGGCCGTTAATGCAAAAACCATTGCTTGCTGGTACTTTTGCTGAGCATAATTTGCTTGGCCGATCATTAAGTATGCTTCCGCCTTTAGTTTGTGATCCGTAACCTTTTGAAACGCTTGAATTGCTTCATCGTATAGTCCTGCCGAATAAAAAACATTGCCAAGCCCGTAAGTTAAGAGGTCAACTTTAGCTGGCTGATCGTTGAAAATATTGATTGCCCGTTTAAAAAGTTCTTCTGCTTGGGGAAAACTTTGCATTTCAGTCAAAATCGTTCCCAGTTGATAATAATTATCCACATTGTATGGATCCTGATCAATTGCCTGAACTAACTTATGGGTTGCTTTTTCAGCTTCTTGCGTCTTTTTATCTTCTTTTGCCATCTTCTCATTCCTTAAATAATATCCGTCGGGTCTAATTTCCGCTTTAAATAGTCAGTTTTATTCCATGCAATGCATTTAAAATGCTCGCCGTCCATTGTTTTCAAAATGGTTGTACTCGTGTTAGCCAAGCCGCCACGTTCACGAATTTTTGCCAACGGAACGCCTAATAGATGCCGAGTTTCCGCTCCCAATGCAGCTCCATGGCTGACAACCAAAATATTATCTTCCGGGTAACGCTGATAGATTGCTTGGATCTTCGGTGTCATTCGCTTAAATAATTCTTCATATGATTCCCCATCAATTGCAGTTGGATCATATTTATCAGGATGGTAACGAAAATTTTCAACCATTTCGGGATACTGCTTTTCAGCATCCACAAACTTCATTTTTTCCATTTTTCCCAAATTAAATTCCATAAATGCCGGATCGGCTTCAATTTTTAATCCGGGTTGATCAAGATTCTTGTTAATTTCTTGCGCCGTTGTCATCGTCCGCTTCAGGGGACTGCAGTAAATCTTCGCAAACCGAATCTTCTCACTGTTAAAATACGCAGCTAATTGCTTGATCTCTTCGTAACTTTCTGGAAGAAGCGGTGAATCGCCATGTGATCCTTGATAGCGTCCTTCCAAATTCCACTCTGTCTTTCCATGTCTTACAAAATAAAAAGTCGTCATTTCAATTTCCTCTTTAACATATTTAGTTTAATTATACATCAAAAAAATAGAGGCTGTGAGCTCATCCCACGCCTCTAGTCGTAATCTGATTTTAATTAAACATATTGTAAAAGTTTGCCTTCTTGATATGCATGATCGATCGTTCCGCTTCCAAGACATTCTTCACCGTCATACAAGACAACTTCTTGCCCTGGGGTAACTGCCCGTGCCGGATCATCAAATTCAACGGTCATTGCTGTATGATCATCATTTAAATGAACGGTTACACCGCAGTCCTTTTGCCGGTAACGGAATTTAGCCGTACAGTGAAAATCATTGCCGTAACGATCGATTGGTGCAACGAAACTCAACTGGCTTGCATCCAGACTAGTTGCGTATAAGTGTTCGTTGTGATATCCCTGGCCAACGTATAAGGTATTAGTCTTAATATCCTTGCCAACCACAAACCATGGTTCGTTACTCTTGCCATCACCGCCGATCCCTAATCCGCGCCGCTGACCAATTGTGTAATTCATTAACCCGTAATGTTGCCCCTTAACTTCGCCTTTAAAGGTCTTCATTACTCCTGGTTGCGCTGGTAAGAATTCACCCAAGAACTTACTGAAATTTCGTTCCCCAATGAAACAAACCCCGGTTGAATCCTTTTTGTGAGCAGTTGCCAAGCCGGCTTCTTCAGCGATCCGCCGAACTTCGGATTTTTGCATCCCGCCAATCGGAAACATTGCCTTTTGCAAATGCTTTTGGGTCAACTGGCTCAAGAAGTAGGTCTGGTCTTTATTCGGATCTGCGCCGCGAAGCATATGCACGGTCCCGTCTTCATCCCGTCGAATTTGAGCGTAGTGGCCCATTGCAATGTAATCAGCATCAAGTTCCATTGCATAATCTAAAAATGCTTTAAACTTAACTTCCTTATTACACAAAACGTCAGGATTAGGAGTCCGCCCACGTTTATATTCATCAAGGAAATATGAGAAAACATTATCCCAATATTCCTTTTCAAAATTGACTGAATAGTATGGAATGCCAATTTCAGCAGCAACCTTGGCAACATCCTGATAATCTTCGGTTACCGTGCAGACGCCGCTGTCGTTTTTTTCATCCCAATTCTTCATAAAAACACCGACAACATCGTAGCCTTGTTGCTTAAGCAAGTACGCTGAAACTGATGAATCAACGCCGCCGCTCATTCCAACAACGACCCGTGTTTTGCTGTTATCTTTCATAAACTCACCATCATTTCATTTAGATTCTGAATCATCAACGATTTGAAGGTCGTTTTGTCCAGTAATGTTAATTATAAACGCGAAAAGCCTCCCATTGCAAGGAGGCTTTCTTACTTTTGATAAGTAAATTATGCTTTTTCAATAATTTGCCGTTCAATTAAATTATCAAGAATGAAGTTTAATTGTTCCAAGTGAGTATCAACATCTTTCCCCTTGTGAACATCAACTTCACGCATTCCGTTAGCCGTTAACGTTGCCATCTTAAATTTCTTCAAATCAGCTTCAACGGTCATTTTAAATTTAAATCCTTGATTATACGGTGAATTTGGATCCAATGACCGTTCTAATTCGAATTTACCGGTCTTGGTTTCCATAAACCCAACATCCCGCAATGAATACTTTTTAATTTCTGGTGACAACCGGTATTTTTGATTATCACCCTTGATTTGATTTACTTCTGTAAAAGCCATCGAACTTCCTCCTATTTCTTTAAAAACCGATTGATAATTTTGACAATTTGATCAACTGTCCGATCGATTTCCTCAGCGGTATTTTCCATCCCAAAGCTGAACCGAATTGATTCGCGAATTCGCGGTGAATCTGAACCATACATTGCTTTTAAAACATGGGATGGTTCAAGCGAACCAGCCGTACATGCTGACCCTGCGGCAACCGCGATTCCATTAAGGTCCAAATTTGTAATGAAGGCATCATTCGGAATTCCCTTAAACCAAATGTTTAAAACATGCGGTAATTCGCCTGCATTCATTTTACCATTAATTTCAAAATCAATGTGGTTGGCTTTCAATCCGTCAGTCAATTGTTTTTTAAAGCCATAATACCGGTCACGCCGCCGTTGCTTTTCTTCGGAATTATCAATTTCAACCGCTTTGGCAAAGCCGGCAATTGCCGGAACATTTTCGGTTCCAGCGCGCCGCGTAAGTTCCTGATCGCCGCCCTTGATATACGAATCGAATTTGATTCCGTCACGTTGATACAGGAAACCAAGGAACTTTGGCCCATTCAGTTTATGAGCAGACGTTGACAATAAATCAATGTGATCAGCCTGAACATCAATGTCCAACAGGCCGTATGCTTGAACGGCATCCGTGTGGAACCATGCATTTGAATTCGCAACAATTTCACCGATCTCATGAATCGGCATTTTGCTCCCGACTTCGTTATTTCCAGTCATTACTGAAACTAAAATCGTATCATCGCGTAATTCCTTCTTCAAATCATCCAGACTGATCTCACCATTTTGATCAACTGGCAGATACGTAACTTCAAATCCCTGCGTTTCAAGATACTGCATTGGCTTCAAAACCGCTTCATGTTCAACCGCAGTCGTAATAATATGCCGGCCTTCATTTTGCCGCTTCATCGCCGTTTGGATAATTGCAGTATTATCACTTTCTGTTCCGCCACTTGTAAAAATAATTTCATTATCAAGCCGTGCGTTGATCGACTGAGCAATTACATGGCGGCTCCGGTCCAAAATTGACCGGGCCTCTCTTCCCCATGAATTAACCGCTGACGCATTACCGAAATTATTTTGCATTGCATCTGCAATGACCTTGACAACTGCCGGATCCATCGGGGTGGTTGCCGCGTTATCTAAATAAATCCTTTCCATTTTTATGCCTCTTCTGATAATAAAGTTAAAATCATTTTTGCAGATCGTTTTCCTGCATCAATTACAAATTCATCAAATGATTGGCTTGCTTCTTCATCACCAACATCTGACATTGCCCGAATAACTAAATACGGAATGTTAAATTCATGGGCAACTTGGCCAACAGCTGCCCCTTCCATTTCACTGCAAAGTGCATCTGGGAAAATACCCTTGATCTGCTTGATCTTTGCAGTTGAATTGATAAATTGATCCCCCGTCACGATCAAACCTTCCCGGACTGGCAAACCATTTTCTTCAGCGGCTTTTTTGACTGCTGCGCGAAGGTGAGCATCCGCTTCAAAAATTTGCGGTTGACCCGGCATTTGCCCCATCTTATAACCAAAAGCCGTTGAATCAGCGTCATGATATGCTGTTCCGGTTGAAAGAACCACATCGCCAACGTGCATTCCATCACCAATTCCACCAGCAGAACCAGAGTTAATAATGCAGTCAACGTGGAAATTATTTGCCAAAAATGCAGTGTTGACTGCTGCTTGGACTTTACCGATCCCTGATTGAACAAGCACAACTTCATGCCCATTAATCGTTCCGGTATAGTAATTCATGTCAGCAATTGATTGTTCTTGCTTATCTGCTAACTTTTCAACCAACGTTTTAATTTCTTCTTCCATTGCACAAATAATTCCGTATTTCATTGTTTCCTCCTAAAAATTGACAAACCGCATAATTAAATACGTGATAATAATCAACCCAATTAAAATCCAAATTACTTTATTTAATTTTTTTCCTAATAATCGGGCTTTCCGTTCATTTTCCTCATCCTGATCCCGCTTCTTTTGTTCTGCCCGGGAGAGAATCTCATCATCATTCGTGATGGTTCTTTCAGAATGATCAGTCCTCCGCAAACGGGCCAGAAAAGAATTTTCACTTTCATCGATTGTTTGATGCCGCCGAAGCCTTTTGTCATCAGGTTCATCCGTAAAACTTGGAGTCTTACTTCTTCTTAACGGTTCATTTGAATCATCATTTTCCTGATCATAAAAGTGGCGTCCTTCGTTATCCCAACTCATTGACCTACCCCATCATTTGCCAAAACATAACCGCCATCAATGTTTTCGCATCACAAATTTCGCCGCGACTAATTGCCTCTTGAACTTCCTTTGGCGATAATTCAACCAATTCAAGAAATTCATCGTCATCCTGCGGTAATTCATCTTTAACAGCTTTTAATCCCACTGCATGATATAAATACATCAATTCATCAGCAAACCCTGGTGAGGTGTAAAACTTCGTAACTAATTCAAACTGGTCAGCTGCAAACCGCGTTTCCTCATTTAATTCACGCCGGGCTGTTTTTTCCGGATCATCATGTTCGCTTGGTTCAATTTTTCCTGCCGGAATTTCAAGGGTAACCTTCTTTAACGGTTCACGCCATTGCCGAATCATCACAATTTTATTCGAATCAGTAATGGCAATCACTCCAACAGCCCCCTGATGCCGGATAACTTCACGAACTGCTTCCTTACCATTGGGAAGTTTAACAACTTCTTTATCTAAATGAACAACTTTCCCATTATAGATATTTTCAGTTGATAAGGTCTTTTCTTTAAAATCCATTTTGCATTCCTCATTTTATCTCACTTTAACTCTAATGATAGCAGAGATATTCCAAAAAATATAGTTCATTAAACGCTAAAAAAGACTAGGCTAAACAGCCCAGTCTTTTTATTCATAGTTAGTCTTCCAATCCTTCTTCAACTGCTTCAGGGAAGTCATGCCGAATGATTTCAGCACAGTGAGCACAAACTTGTGGTAATTCTTGGTCAGCACCCACATCAGTCTTGATCATCCGACAGCGAGGACAAACTTCACCCGTTGCCTTTTCAATCTTAACCTTTACTTCATCGTAGTCATCTGCATCGGCAGGAGCTTCATCAATTGGAAGAATATCCAATGCTGAAACGATCATTGCTTGCCGAATATCAGCATCCAAACTATCCAATTCTTGTTTGATTCCATCAGTGACGTACAACTTGACATGGGCTTCAAACGATTTTCCAATCATCTTATCATCCCGGGCAATTTCAAGTGACTTGTAAACATTTGACCGCACTTTCATGAAACGGCTCCAGTTTTCGAGTAACTTCTTTTGACCATCATAATAGTTCACTGCCGGCATTTCTGATAATTGAGCAAATTCTTCTGGTTCATGCAAGTATTCCCAGACTTCTTCGGTTGTATGCGGCAAAATTGGAGTTAACAATTTAGCTAACCGAACAACGATGTCATACAAAACAGTTTGCATTGAACGCCGCTTGTGACCATCAGCTTCTTCAATGTAAATAACATCCTTTGCAATATCAAGGTAGAATGCTGATAAGTCAGTGGTAATGAACTTGATGACCTTCTTATAGATATCCATAAAATCATACGTTGCGTAATCATCTAAAATATCCTTTGTAAATTCATTTGCTTGAATTTGCATGTAACGGTCAATCGCTTCAAGATCATCAAATGCAACTTGATTCTTTTCCGGATCAAAGTCCGCAACGTTTGAAAGCAAGAATCTGAAAGTATTCCGAATCTTCCGGTAACTTTCCGCAATTTGTTGGAAACTGCCCATTGAAACGCGAACGTCTGCTGATGTGTCGGCACTTAATACCCATAACCGAATAATTTCAGCACCCATTTGCTTGATCACATCATTTGGAACGATTGTGTTTCCAAGTGACTTGCTCATCTTGTGTCCTTTGCCATCAAGGGTAAATCCTTGTGAAATAACTTGTTTATATGGTGCTTTTCCTGAAACGGCAACACTTGTGATCATGCTTGAGTTGAACCATCCCCGGTATTGATCTGAACCTTCAAGGACCAAATCAGCCGGATATGTCAGGTAATCCCGTGAAGCAAGCACACCTTGGTGAGATGAACCGGAATCAAACCAAACATCCATAATGTCGGTTTCCTTTGTAAACTTCCCGTTTGGTGAATGTTCACTGGTGAATCCTTCAGGCAAAAGATCCTTAGCATCCTTTTCAAACCAAATATTTGAACCATGCTTTTCAATCAATTGAGCAACATGTTCGATCGTTTCTGGTGTCATAATTGCTTCGCCGTCTTCGGCATAGAAAATCGGTAATGGAACACCCCATACCCGTTGCCGTGAAATCACCCAGTCGCCACGGTCACGGATCATGTTGTGAAGCCGTTTTTGACCCCATTCTGGCATAAACTTAACACTGTCAATTGCGTTCAGAATATCGTCCCGAATTTTATCAACCGATGCAAACCATTGTGGCGTTGCCCGGAAGATGATCGGTTTCTTTGTCCGCCAGTCAAATGGATAACTGTGTTCATAGTCCATTTGCTTGATCAATGCATTTGAAGCTTTTAATTTATCTAATGAGATTTGGTTAGCATCTTCATAAAAGACACCTGCAAAGTCTTCGCCGGCTTCATCCGTCAAGTATCCTTTGGCATCAACCGGAGCAAAGACATCTAAGCCGTACTTCATTCCGACATTGTAGTCGTCTTCCCCAAATCCAGGAGCCGTGTGAACTAATCCAGTTCCGGCATCAAGCGTAACGAAGTCGCCAAGCATGACAACTAATTTCCGTTCCGGATCAAATGGATGTTGGGCAAGAATATTTTCCATTTCAGAACCCTTAACGGTCTTCAGTGTCTTAACATCCTTCCACCCAAATAATTCTGCATCCTTTGCAAGCAATTCAGTTGCGATAACAAATTTCCGCGGATCATCGTCATGTTGAACAACTGAATATTCGTACTTCGCAGAAATTGTGATCCCTTCTGAACCAGGAATTGTCCATGGCGTTGTTGTCCAGACAACCATGTATGTATCATCATCTAAAACACCTTTGCCATCGATAACCTTTTCACCATAAAAGGCTGATGGTGAAGTTACGTCATGATATTCAACTTCCGCTTCGGCTAAAGCTGATTCGGATGACCATGACCAGTAAACTGGTTTCCGGCCTTTATAAATCAAACCTTTTTCAGCCATCTTACCAAAGACGCGAACTTCTTGAGCCTCAAATTTAGGATCAAGGGTTACGTATGGGTTATCCCATTCAGCAGAAATTCCTAACCGCTTAAAGTCTTGGCGTTGCTTATCAACTTGTTGTAAAGCATATTCCCGGCACTTTTCACGGAAATCAGCAATTGAAAGGGCCTTCCGATCAACCCCTTGCTTCTTCAATTGTTGTTCAATTGGCAATCCATGAGTGTCCCATCCAGGAACATATGGTGCCCGGAAGCCCATCATTGATTTTGAACGCACGATAAAGTCCTTTGAAATCTTGTTCATGGCGTGTCCCATGTGAATGTTTCCGTTTGCATATGGAGGGCCATCGTGCAAAACAAATGACGGTTTGCCTTCATTTAATTTTTGTCGTTTTTCATAAACTTTGTTTTCTTCCCATACCTTTTGTCTTTCAGCTTCTTTAACTGGAAGATTTCCGCGCATTGGGAATTTAGTTCTACCCATATTTAAGGTTTTCTTAATTCGCATCGTTTTCTCCTTTCAAAAAAAATAATCCCATCCGCAAGGGACGAGATTATCGTGGTACCACCCAAATTTTAGATTATTAAATCTACTTTAATCACAAATAACGGTGTGAACCGAAAATGCTTACTTTGAATTCAGCATTTCAATCATTGAATGATGGCTTACCTTAAAGTGACTATCAACCTTTCACCATCGTTGACTCGCTTTCAAGTATTTAAAATAAGTCGTGTTTCAAATTAGTTTAAATCATCTGTGTCAGCAAAGTGTTGTCCTTGAAGGCCATTGTTTGAATCTTCAGGTTCACTTTGTGGAGTTGGTTCAGTTTCTGTTGTTGAATCATTGTTATCAGGGAAAACAACAACTGTTTCTGCTTGACCATCATCAGCAGGATTGATTTCAGGAGGATTTGGATCAACTGGTTGGAAGTTAAACTCTTCATCATCTTGGACTGGCTTAATTTCACGTGCAGTTTCTTTATCCAACGTTTCGTCTTGACGAATTGCATCTTGAATTTCTTCATAGCTGCTTGTCTTGCCTTGCTTCAAGATTTCGTCCCATTCGCTGCCCTTAACAACCTCTAATTGAGATTCCATCATTACTTGAAGTTTTTGCCGGAAAATCCGGGCTTGCTTCCGCAAATCATCAGTTTCAATTGCAAGTTTCTTAGCTTTCTTTGAAGCTTCATCAATGATATTCCGTGCCTTTTCATTTGCTTGGTCAATAATATCTTGACCTTGTTTTTGAGCTTCACGGTTAATAATTTCAGCTTCACGTTGTGAGTTTGCCTTAACCTTATCAGCTGCTTCTTGAGCAACAATAATTGATTGATTCAAAGAATCCTTCAAATCATTGAAGTATTTTAATTTTTCTTTATTTTGATCTAAGCTGTCACGAAGTGAATCATTTTCTTTTAACAAAGCTTCATAGTCTTTGATAATCTGATCTAAGAATTCATTAACTTCGTCTTGATCATAACCACGTAATTTTACGTGAAATTCTTTATTATGAATATCCAAGGGGGTCAAAGCCATCCCTATCACCTCCACTATAAGTCATTTTATCATTAAAACAATTGACACGCTATTATCTAAATGGACTATTTCCGAATAATCGCCATTTCAACTTTTAACTTTCCCTTGTGGGTCGTTCCTAAAATTGCATCAAAGCGAATGCGTCCGTAGCCACGCACCGAAATAATATCGCGAATGTTAATCACAAAATCTGGACGATCAACTTCCATCCAATTTACTTGAACTTTGGCATTTTCAATCAGTTCCTTAGCCTTTCCACGTGACAAATGGTAACTGCTAGCGATGATTCGATCAATTCGCTGCGAACTGATCAGCAAATGGGCTTCTTGCCATGCGCTTTCCGGCGTTAACAACTCCGATAATTCTTTCGGCTTAAGCTTCACCTTCGTCCGACCAATTCGATCAAGCTGACTAACCAGAAATGGCGCAATCTTCTTTTCAACAATCAATTGCCACCGTATTCCATCGGTTATAATATCGCCAAGCACATCCCGCGTAATTCCAGAATGAACAAGCGCACCGAGGATCTGTCCGTGATGTAATGACGCAAACTTAACCGGATAATCAACTTCAAGAACTTGAATTTCAAAATCCTCAGTTTGGGGTTCAAAATACTGCGGGTAAAATAATACCCGTTTTCGATCAGCATTCTGATACCCGCCCTGCGTTGCCATTTGAATCGTCGTATTTTTTCCAATCAACGCCTGAGCAATAAAACGTTCCCGGGGATTTAAAAAATCAGTTAACACCGGTGCATAATTTAACTCTGCTTCCGAAATAAGCGATGCAATCTGATCAATTGTTAGCCGCTCTTCCTTTCGAAAATGCTGGTAAATTCCATCATTCATTTGCAATTAACCCCAATTATCCAATTAGGATTCGTAAGAGAAAGAAGAGTCCTTTTTCAACTAATTCCAATACGACTAACGCAATGATTGGTGAAAAATCAATGTTAAAAATCGGTGGAATAAAATGGAAAAGGTTTAAGAACGGACTCACGATCCGGTCTAAAAACATCCCGAACTTCGTCTGCAAAGCACCTGGGAACCATGACATCAAACAGTACACAACAATTGCTAACGTATAAAGTTGAAATAGGCCATTAATAATTCCTACTAACACTTTCCGACTCCTTACTAAAAGTCTTGAAGCTTAACGGCTTCATTAAGCATTCCTTCAACTGAAAATTCAGACGGAGTGCATAGAAAAATTTGTTCGCCGATTCGTTTAATATCCCCATCAATGGCATACGTTACCCCTGAAAGGAAATCAACGATTCGCCGCGATTGTTGGTTATCCATTCGTTCAAAATTGATAATTGCTGCTTGCCCGTTTAACAAGCGCGATGCAATTTGCTTAGCATCTGAGAACACGCGGGGTTCAAACAACATGATCTTTTTTTGCGAATGATCACTTTTACCTACAATTGACATAATCCGATTCTTTTGATTGCCCTGAGGTCCTTCACTTTCTGTTCTTACTTGTAATGAACCATTATCATAATTATCATATTCCGTTTCATCGTCGTATCCATTAAAAAAATGACTAATCCGATCAGTTAATGACATGACCTCAAGCCTCCTTCATTATTTCCGGCGATGACGCAAGAATGGTGGCATGTTATCGTCATCATCTTGATCAAAGTTATTATTTGATGAATCTGAACCAAATACGTTAAAGTCTTTCTTTTCAACGTCTTGGAAATTATCCCGTTGATTTACAGCATGTGAATTGCCGTTCATTTCAGTTGTAATATCCCAATCAGCAAGCGGATCATTACTCCGTGAATTTGATGCTGGTTGATTTGAAGCAGCATTCCGGTTATTGTTTAAAATTCCGTTTGACGCTGGCTTCTTAACTGTTTTACGCGCATTGCGCTTTTTGTCAATTCCAGTTGCGATTACAGTCACGACGACTTCATCTTCGAGGTTTTCATTGATTGATGTCCCAAAGATAATATTAACATCGCTTGAAGCGGCATCCGTTACAATTTCTGAAGCTGTTTGGGCTTCAAACAAGCTCAAATCTGGACCGCCAGTGATGTTCAACAACACTTGTTCAGCCCCATCAATTGAAACTTCCAACAGTGGTGATGAAATAGCCTTCTTGGTTGCTTCTTCAATTCGGTTTTCACCGTTTGCAGAACCAATTCCCATCAAGGCTGAACCCTTGTCTTTCATAACAGTTGTAACGTCAGCGAAGTCCAAGTTAACGTAACCTGGTGATGTGATCAAATCAGTAATTCCTTGAACACCTTGACGCAAAACGTTATCTGCTTCTTGGAATGCTTGAAGCATTGGCGTCTTTTTATCAACGATTTCTAACAAACGGTTATTTGCAATGATGATCAAAGTATCGACGTGTTCCTTCATCTTTTGAACACCTTCAGCAGCAAACCGTGCACGCTTTGGGCCTTCAAATGAGAATGGACGGGTTACGACCCCAACAGTCAATGCGCCCATTTCCTTGGCAACCTTTGCAATTACTGGAGCAGCACCAGTCCCAGTCCCGCCACCCATTCCGGCAGTGACAAAGATCATGTTAGCGCCCTGTAAAGCTTCAGAAATTTGTTCTTCGCTTTCTTCAGCAGCCTTTTCACCGATATCAGGGTTAGCCCCTGCACCAAGTCCCTTGGTCAATTTCGGTCCTAATTGAATCTTTGTTTCCGCATTTGAGTTCTTTAATGCTTGAACATCTGTATTTGCAGCAATAAATTCAACACCTTTAACGTCTTCGGCAATCATCCGGTTAACCGCGTTACCACCAGCACCGCCGACACCGATTACTTTGATGTTCGCCTTGTTGTTTTCATCTACTTCGTAGTCCATTTAGTTCTCCTCCGTTATCCAATCTGTTTCTTAAACTAATTAATCAAAGAAACTGCCAAACCAATCTTTCAAACCTGAAATTGAATGATGCTTCTTTTCAGCTGACTTATTTTGTTTAGCTTGTTTCTCAACTGGTTTAGCCGCTTTCCGCGGTTTTGTTTTCACACTCTTCATGTTAGCCTTCTTAACGGCCTTCATTGGTGGAGCTTGCACTGGTCCTTGATTGACAACCGCATCAATATTATTCAACGTGCTCTTAACAACCATGTTGATTTCGTTTTGATGAGTCGTATCTTCAATTAAACCAATAACTTGTGAGAATTGTGGTGAACGTAAATTCATTTCTTGAGGATAGAAAATCTTTACCGGAACTTCAAAAATTTCTTGAGCTAATTCGGTTACCCCTTGTAATGCAGCCATTCCACCTGTTAACACAACTCCGCCTGGCAGTTGAAAGGCATTGATACTTCCAAGAGATTGTTTGATTTTTTCGAAAATCTGCCGCATCCGGGCTTCAATAATTTCTGAAAGGTATTCTTCGGTAACCATTTCATCCTCTTGTTGACCAACAACTTCAACCGGAATCGAATCCTCGGATGAAGCCATTTCAGCAAGGGCATACCCGTAATTTCGCTTCAATGTTTCAGCATTTTCAAATGACGTATTCAAAACAATTGAAATATCGCGAGTTACGTAGTCGCCACCTTCCTGATCAACATAAGTATACTTTACTTTGTGATCATGAACAACAGCGGCTGTCGTTTGGCCTCCACCAAGGTCAATTAAAACGGCCCCAAAATCCTGTTCAGCATCACTTAATGCATATTCAGAAAGTGCAATTGGAGCAACCACGATGTCTTGAATCTTTAAGCCTGCTCTTTGAACACATTTACGAATATTATGTAAAATCGTCTTTGGGCCCGTATACATTACCCCTTGCATCTCTAACCGAACGCCCATCATTCCACGCGGATCTTTGATATTATCAATATCATCAACAAAGAACTCGTCTGGAACGATATCGATTACATCGCGTTCTGGCGGCAAGTTTTGAACTAATGCTGCCCGGGTAACTTCGTGAACATCCTCATCTGTAATTTCAGCAGAATTGCCATCTTGACCGCCAACTGCGATCATGCCCTTGCACCGTTGAATTTGTAACATATTTGCCGGAACGCCAACCGTTACATTTTCAATCTCAATGTTTGCTTTTTGTTCTGCTTGTTTAATTGTTTCCTTAATTGTAGCAACAACTTGGTCAATGTCTACAATTACACCACGTGACAAGCCAGCGGAATGTGAACTGCCATAGCCAATAATATTTAATTGGCCTTTCATAAATTCTGCAATTACGACTTTGATCGAAGTTGTTCCGATGTCCAATCCTACATAAATTCCGGAATTTTCCACCTTTTGATCCTCCAATCCAGTTTTCTTTAATTAGTTTCAAGAAAAGTATCTTAATTTAAATTTTACCATACAAATAAACCAATTTACTACCTTTAATCAAGGGTTTCCGTGTTTTTTTCGAAAATATTAATTTTTACCATAAGGATATGAGTACGCCCCGACTTCGAGGTCAACAACACCCGTATAATTCATCTTCGAAACAATGCTTGGATAGTATTGCATTTTCTCTGCAAACGTATCAATTGAAGCAATTACTTGATTACCGTCATTCATATATAATTTGATTTTTCCCGGATCCGCCTTTGTCGGTTCAAGGTGAACTTCCGCAATTCCCTTTTTGACTTTGGCTGGCAACTTATCAAATTGCTTAGTCATCTCTAGAAGGCGATCCTTATTTTTAAAATTATAAAAAATCGGGTAATTTTCCTTCGGATTATTTGATCCATATTTATCGATCATTCCTGAAGACGTCAATTTGTAGTATTTATTGTTTCTTACGACATACCCAATCGTTGGATACTCCTCAACGTTGATTTTCACATGCGTTCCTTGATATTGAATCGTTGCCTTTTTTACAGAAGGAACTTTTTCGTGAATTTGGTTTTCAATCTTCGCGGTTTCAGGCCACACTCCAAACAATGATTCGTAGTAATGCAAGTTACTAGCCTTAACAACCGCCGTACGGGTTGCATCATCATTTGTATTTACTTGAAGTGAAAGAATTCTGCTAAACGGAAGAATGAAAAATAACGATACTGCAAACGTAATTCCAAAAACCGCAATCAATGCAATCGTTCCCTTCGCTAACCGTTGTTTCCGTAAACTGTTTGTTCGCGGAAGCTTTTTTACAAAAGAACGAGCCGTCGTTGGGCGGTGATGCTTCTTTGCTTGTTTGCGTTTTTTTTGTGCCTTTTCCCACGGAGTTAACTCGGCATTCGATTTTTTGAGCTTTTTCATCTTGATATCATTATCCCTCAGATTTATTTTTGATTAACCAAATCTTTTAATACATTATACAACCGATCGGCTGCATCCCGCACTCCTGCATCTGAAGCATTTTTCGCCATCTCACTGCGCTGAGCTGAGTCATTCATTAATTGGTCAACGGCATCAGCCAGCTTAGTTCCTGTTAATTCCTTTTCGGTAATCATTTTGGTAGCATTTTTGTTCACCAAACTCATCGCATTTTTAGTCTGATGGTCAGCTGTTACATACGGACTTGGAATTAAAATTGAAGGAATCCCCAGTGCCGTAATTTCAGCTAAACTCGTTGCCCCTGCTCGGCCAACGATCAAATCGATTTCCGGAAGAATTTCAGGCATATTACTGATATATGGCTGAATTATCATATTTGATGGAATTTCCTTTTGGGCGGCCTGCTTTTTGATTTCATCATAATGAACCTGCCCCGTTACAAAAAGAACTTGGTAAGGCCGGTCCTTAAACTTTGAAGCCGCATCCAAAGCAGCCTGATTAATGCCTTCTGCTCCGCGTGACCCGCCAAAAATCAAAACGGTTAGATAATTATCCTTTAATCCGTATTCCTTTAACCGATTTTTATTTTCCATATGCGCAACTTGTTGTGCCCGTGGATTCCCGGTAAATACAATTTTGTTTTCAGGGAAATTCGAACGAACATCGTCAAAACAAATCGCAACTTTATCAACAAAATGACTTAAAAACTTGTTGGTTACTCCGGCAACGCTGTTTTGTTCATGAATAACGGTCGGAATATGCATCTGTGATGCCGCAAAAACGACTGATCCACAAACATAGCCACCGGTTCCAACAACAATATCCGGTTTAAATTCTTTAATGATCTTTTTAGATTCATGGATACTCTTCAAGAATAAATAAACCGTCTTAAAGTTTTCAAGTGAAAGTGAGCGTTTAAACCCTTGAATTTCAATTGTTTTAAAATCAATTCCCGCATCCGGAACGATTCGGCTTTCAAGCCCGCGATTGGTCCCAACATATAAGACCTTCGTTGTTGGATCTTTTTTCTTAGCTTCATCGATCAATGCAAGGGCTGGATAAATGTGTCCTCCAGTTCCACCGCCAGAAACTAATATCCTCATTTTGCTTCCTCCATTTTCTTGATCAAATCTTCAACTGCTTTAATATATTGATCACCGCGAACCTCAAACGTTGGCCATTGATCCCAGCTTGCACATGCTGGTGAAAGCAAAATTACATCGCCCGGCTTACTTAACCGGTATGCCTCAGGAACCGCCGTAACCGCATTTTCGGTTCTGACAATTTCCTTAATACCGGCTTGCTTCCCGGCATCAGCCATTAAATCTGCGGTTTCGCCAAAGACAACTAATGCCCGCACATTCTTCTTAAAGTACGGAACCAGGCGGTCAAACTTAAAGCCGCGATCAAGTCCACCTGCCAATAAGACAACCGGTTGATTGAATCCATCCAATGCTTTTTGAGTCGCTTCGATATCCGTTGCTTTCGAATCGTTATAAAACTTGCGCTCATTAAAGGTTGTAACGTATTGCATCCGGTGCCGCACACCTGTGAATTGTTGTAGAACTTCTTTAATGTTTTCAGCTGACTGACCCATCAACTTGGCAGTAGCAATTGCAGCAAGGGCATTTTCAACATTGTGTGATCCAGGAACCCCGATTTGATCGGCATCAATGATTTTTTCACCCTTAAAGTAAAGCACACCATCTTTTTCATATGCTCCCACTTCGGTTTGATCTTCGCGTGAAAACGGAACAACGGTTGCTTGAGTATGCTTACTAAATTGCCGGGCCTCTTCATTATCCCAGTTAACAACAAAATAATCATCCGCCGTCTGATTCATTAAGATCCGCATTTTGGCATTTACATAATTTGCGTGTGATCCGTGCCAATCTGTATGGGCTTCATAAATATTAGTCAAAACTGCAATGTGCGGATGTAACGTCTTAATTCCCATCAATTGGAAACTCGATAATTCAGTTACCATCACGTCATCAGCGGTCGCTTGTTGAGCAATTTGAGTCGTCGGAATTCCAATATTTCCGGCTGCGTAAGCCTTGCCCTTTGACCGGTTCCGGTTCAACATTTCCGTAATCATTGTTGTTGTCGTTGTTTTTCCATTAGTTCCGGTAATCCCGATCATGGTTGCATCTAAAACTTGATATGCAAGTTCTGGTTCCGTAATGACTGGAATTTTTTCCTCAATTGCCTTCGCAACTAACGGATTATCATACGGAACAACTGGATTTTTAACAACCGTCGTTGTTCCGTCCAATAACTCAAGCGGGTGACTCCCCGTAACAACCTTCACGCCAATCTTTTTAAGTTCATCAACTTGAGATTGATTTGGCTGATCCGTCTTGTCGTTGACAATTACCTGCGCTCCCAGCTTAACTAAAAGCTTAGCTGAATTTACGCCACTTTTCCCCATTCCGATTACAAGAACTTGTTTATTTTGGTAAGAACTAATGTTTTTCATGACAACTAACTTCTTCCTAATATTTTATAAAATTACCATTACTGAAATCGCAGCAGCAATTAAGCCGACGATCCAAAATACAATATCAATTTGCCATTCATTCCAGCCACACATTTCAAAGTGGTGGTGAATTGGACTCATTTTAAAAATTCGTTTTCCAGTTAACCGGAAAGACGTTACCTGAAGAATTACACTTGCAGTTTCAATTACAAAAATAATTCCGATTACAAGCAACGACAGCTCATGGTGAACTAAAATTGAAACGGCTGCAAGCGCACCCCCAAGGGCAAGTGAACCCATATCACCCATAAAGATTTTTGCTGGTTTGTGGTTAAAGAACAAGAATGCAACTAATGCCCCCATTACAGCAACACAGAAAATCAGAACGCCAAATTGATCTTGGGCCCACGCAATAACTGCATATGCTCCAAAGGCAATAATTGATTGGCCGGCAACTAACCCGTCAATGCCATCCGTTAAATTAACCGCATTTGAAAATCCGACTAACCAGAACATGACGAATAAGGCATAAAGAAATCCTAAATGAATTTCGTGACCAAAGAAACTAATTGAAAACGGGAAGCCTTCAAAATAGTAAACCACTAGAAAAACAATTCCGCCGAGAATCTGACCGGCAAGTTTTTGCCATGGCTTTAATCCTTCGTTTTGTTTCTTCCATAACTTAATTGAATCGTCCCAGAACCCAAGAAAACCATACAGGATCAAGATAAAATCAAGAACTAAAACACTTGGGTTTAAGCATTTGTAAACGAGCGGGACAATAATGCCCGTTATCAAAATTACAAAGTTAAAGACAAAGCCCCCCATTGTGGGCGTCCCTGACTTTTTCTCATGCCACTTTGGTCCTTCTTCACGAATCATTTGGCCCTGCTTTTTTCGATGGGCATAATTGATAAACGCCGGTAAAAAGACCGCCGTTAAAATTAAACTCATGCAAAATGGAAATAATAATTTAATGAACGTCATCTCTATTTCTCCTTGTTTTATTGCAATGCAATGTTAACTTGCTGATTCTTCGTTACAACCGTATTTGGTGAAACACTTTGGGACTTTACAAATCCGGTTCCATCAAAATGAACCTTGATTCCTAACATGTTTGCAAGGTTGCTTACATCATTCCGTGACCATCCCGTCATATCTGGAATCGTCTTTGCACCATTTGTAACAAGAATGACCTTTGAACCCTTCATAATTGTTTGACCTGCAGCAACGGATTGCTGGTTGATCTTTACCCCGTTACCACAAACAATTACGTTTGCGCCGGTCTTTTCTAATTCTTGTTTAGCAGTTGCAATGCTTAATCCCTTAACGTTTGGAACCTTATTGTTTTGATTTGAGCCATTTGAACTGTCATCTTGCAATGCCTGTTTCATCATTGGATTGAAGACCGTTGCAAGGGCCTTAGTTGCAGCTCCTTCATTGCCAAACGTTTGCGGTTGCTGCATCGTAATGTACAATACATACTTCGGATCATTCAACGGGGCAACCCCAGCAACGGAGAAGATATAATTCATATCACCAGTAAGGTATCCGCCGCCCTTTGGATTGGCAATTTGAGCTGTCCCTGTTTTAACGCCGACGTTATACCCGTTGATCTTATATGCTTGACCTCCTGTCCCATTCGGATTCGGATCAGTGATAACGTCTTGCATCATTCCTAAAACCTGTTTTACGGTTGATGCTGTTACCGGATGACCAACCACTTTTCGTTTTGACCGGTATACAGTCTTTCCGGTATTTGGATTAACAATTTTTTTAATCAATCGTGGTTGAACCATTTCACCGTTATTGGCCAGCATTGAGAAGCCCTGCATCATTTGCATGACCGTTACATCAATACTTTGACCATAGGCTGTGTTGGCTTGATCGATTGGATATTTATAACCGATCGCACCGCTAGCTTCGGCTCCTAAGCCTGGGCCATTTACGGCCTTTAAGAAACCAAATGATTTCAAATAGCGTAACCAGCGTTTAGCACCCATTTGTTGTTCTAAATGGGCCATCCCAACGTTCGATGACAGAATGAATGCTTGCCGGTATGTGATTGGTCCCCAATTACGGTACCAGTCGTGAACATACGCTCCGTCAATGTCATATCTTCCCGACATAAAGGTTGCATTTGGATTATAGATTCCACTGTTAATTACAGCTGCCATTGAGAAAATCTTCATACATGAACCCGGTTCATATACCGATTCAGTCAACGTATTCGTCCATGAATTGTTTAACCCCACCCGTGTTTGAGCATTAAACGTTGGGCGTTGAGTTGCCGCAATAATTTCACCCGTTTTAGCATTCATCAAAACGGCATCCATATTCTTTGGATGATATGCTTCTTCAGCCTTGGTCATCAAGGTTTCCAAATAGTTTTGCAAATGTCCATCAAGGGTCGTATAAACGTTATCCCCGTTTTTAACCGGCCGGGCAACGGCCTTGGTCCATGGTAATTTGGTTCCCTCAATATCGGTCTGTTCGCTTTTGACCCCGTTTTGTCCTGCTAATTCAGAATTATAGTTCTTTTCAATTCCCATAATTCCGAGGAGTTTGCCATTTTCATTTTCAGCTAATCCAATCAAATGCGAAGCAAACGTTCCATTCGGATATAACCGGGCTTCGGATGGCGTGAAGTCAATCCCGGGAATATGCGCTGCTTGGATCCGTTTTTTCGTTTCAAGCGAGATATTCTTCCCCGCTGATCCAAGTTCAACCTGATAAACATCCGGATCTTTAGGTGACAAAATCTTCTTGATCTTTGAATATGATGCTCCAAGATTTTCGCTTAAAACTTTTGCTGCCTTATTCTTTTCCGAAGCCTTTAAGTAAGCTGGCTTCCCGTCAAACGTCCGGGCCTCCTTTGAAAGGACAACGTATACGGAGTATGTAGTTGTATCTTCAGCGATTACCTGATCATTCGCATCATAAATCGTTCCCCGTTTAGCCTTGATTTCAGTTCGTTTTGCATACAACTGTTCCACTTTTTGACGCAAATTAACGCCGTCAGCACGATGAAAAATGCCGACATAAAAAAAGCGGAAGATAATCAATACAAAAACACTGAGAACTATGAAAAAGATCAGTTTTCCAAATTGCTTGCTATCTTCTGTATTTTCTTCTATCTTGCGCTTATTTTGATTATTCATTATTTAGTTACATTCCTTGTATTTTGTTCATTCAATGAAAGGCCATCTTTCTTAGCGATTCCCATTAAACGCGAACGACTTGAAAGTTCACTAATTTCTTGGCGAATATTTGAATTCTTACTGTTAAGTTTTGTTACTTGCGTTGTAACAGCTTGTAAATCGCTTTGTGCCGTATTAACGTGAATTGACGATGAAATCGTAACGCACCCGAGCAATGCTGCCCATCCTAATGAAACACATACGGCCAACCGTTCCCGGCGTTTAAATTTTTTCTTTTGAACATCGAGCGGATCGATTTGTGCCGTCGTTTGTTTTCTAATATTTGAATGATTTACAATTTTGCGTGCTGTTTCAGCCATCCTATTCACAACCCCATATTCTCTTATTTTATTCGTTCAATAACGCGCAACTTCGCAGAATGTGCGCGGTGATTTGTTTCAATTTCGCTTTTAGTTGGTAAAATCGGCTTGCGATTGACCAATCGATAATCAACTTCCATGCCTTGCGGGATAACCGGTAATCCCTGTGGTAAATCCGGCAAACTGGTCTTTTCTTTAAACATGCTCTTCACAAGTCGATCCTCAAGTGATTGAAAGGTAATTACACTTACTCGACCATCAATATTTAACATTTCAAGGACTTGTTCCAATGAAGCTTCAAGGGCTCCAAGCTCATCGTTAACTGCAATTCGTAAAGCTTGAAAAACTCTTTTGGCGGGATGACCACCTGTCCGGCGTGCCCGGGCAGGAATTCCCGCTTTGATGACTTCAACCAATTCCGTTGTGGTTTGAATTGGTTGAAGCTGACGCTGTTTTTCAATCTTGCGGGCAATCGATTTGGCAAACTTTTCCTCACCGTAACGCGAAAAAATCCGAACAAGATCGCTAAACGACCATTCGTTGACGATTTGCTTCGCAGTTAAGGCTTGGCCTTGATCCATCCGCATATCCAGCGGAGCTTCAAGTTTATAACTAAACCCGCGTTGAGCAACATCAAACTGAGGTGATGAAACTCCAAGATCATAAACCGCCCCATCAATTTTAGAAACTCCAAAATCATTAAGACGTTTCTTAATATTCCGAAAATTATCCTTAACTAATGTTAGTTTCCCATTTTTAAGTTGATTGTCAAGGGCTTTTTGATTATATTCAATCGCCGTTTGATCCTGATCAAAGGAAAATAATCGTCCGTTTTCATTTAATTGAGATAAAATTTTCCGGGTATGACCACCACCGCCTAAAGTACAGTCAACATAAACCCCGTCTGGCTTGATTTTTAAATTTTCAACTGCTTCATTTAGCAAAACCGTTACATGTTTAAACTCAGCCATAATCTCTCCTAAAATTCAAAGTCAATCATATTTTCCGCAATCTCATCAAAGTTTTCTTCGGCTTCATCAGTAAATGAGTTCCACCGTTCTTCTGACCAAATTTCAAAGCGGTTTGATACCCCAACGATCACACATTTCTTTTCTAATCCAGCGTGTGAACGTAAAGTTTTCGGAACATTGATCCGTCCTTGCTTATCAAGTTCACTTTCAGTTGCTGCTGAATAAAAGAAACGCACGAACGAACGTGCATCGCGTTTATTAAGAGGTAATTTTTTCAGTTTTTCTTCAAGGACACGCCATTCATCCATTGGATATCCAAAAAGACATCCATCCAATCCACGAGTGATTACAAATTTCGAACCAAGCTGATCACGAAATTTTGCCGGGATAATCAACCGACCCTTTGAATCGATCGAATGTTGAAATTCACCCATGAACACGTGTCCTCACCACCTTCTAATTACCTTCATTTAACATCTTACCACATTCCCCCACTTTCAACCACTTAGTATTGAACAAAAACCACCTAATAAAAATTAAGTTTTTATTACAACGCTTTTTGACATTGAAACATTGTAAAACGAGTGCTTTTATCGCCTAAAACCAATCAAAAAAAGACTGGGATGACATCCCAGTCTTTTTTCTCCTTTAATTGAAAAACGATACTACTTTAAAAATCAGTAACACACAGTATGTTCCTAGAAATAAAATATCAGCAACCCGCCAAAACTTAATCAAAAACTTCTTATATAGGATCTGGCCTTCCATTAGCGCATACAAAATCGTCATGATCAATCCGTAAGCTGACAATCCGCAGATCAAAAACGGAATAATTGATAGCCCGATCACATCTTGCGAAAGAAAGTGAATTGAAACCAATAAGAACAAATTCATCACATCAAGCCGTTTGAAATTTTTTAATTGTTTTCTGAAAAACCTCTTTTTCAAAAGGGTGAGGATCAACCACACCAAAATTAAAATCAATAATTGGACGTACCATTCTTTAATCATTTCATACCCTCATTTAAAAAAAACTCTGCATTCAATTATATAAACTCTGATTATAATTTTCAATTTTAGATTGAATCTTGGTTTGACACTCCGAATTATCAACGGTATAGTAACTTGTGTAATTGATATTAAAGGATGATTTATTGTGGCAAAAAAGAAAAAGAAAAAATCAACTTTCCAAAAGGTCACCATGGTCGTTGTGTGGTTAATGTTAATTTTTACGATCGGTGCGGTTATTTTTGGTGCATTCGGTAGTCTTTTCAATTTATAAAAATAAAAAAACGGTTTTCGACTGAAAACCGTTTTTTTATTACTTTCCTTTCTGCAACTTCATTGCCTTTTCAAGCGTCCGCTCAACCAAAACAATTTGACCATCAACGATTGGCATTCCATCGACCGGTTCCCGTTCCTGTGCAAGCGACAATTCAGTACATCCTAAAATTACTACGTCACACTTTCGCTCATTGATCATTGTTTTAACCAATCCGTGGAATAACTGCCGATCAACAAAATCATGTTCCTTAATATCCGTATAAATCAATTCATCGGTTTTAGCCTGAATTGCATCCGTTGGGCCAACAAATTCATACCCAGCTTTTTTAATTTCATTCTCATAAACATGATCTGCAATCGTTCCATGAGTTGCTAACAATCCAACCCGTTTGGCTTTCGGATACCTATTTCCAATTTCCTTAACTGCTTCTCGCGGCATATGAAGGATCGGAATTTTCGTTAACTTTTGCAAGTCATCATAGAAATAGTGAGCCGTATTACATGGGATTGCAAAAAATTCCGGATTCAATTTTGCCTGTTGCCGAATGTCTTCGGCTAAATCAGGGTATGGACTTGGTTTCGAATTATCCAAAAGATAAGCTGTCCGATCCGGAATCGTTGCATGGTTCAGCAAAATATAGTCAAGATAATCTTGATCACAACTTGCCGGAATTCGCTTATTTAACTGATGAATAAAGCTTTCCGTTGCCATCGTGCCCATTCCACCAATAATCGTAAAGAACTTCTTCATTCTGATCATCCTTTGTTTTCTTTGAAGTAACGGTTGAAATTCTTAGTGTAAATGTGTTCCATCCACTTTAAGAGTGCCCATCGTTTAATATTCATGTCCTTATCATAACGGTATGTCATGCCATAACGTTTATGGTCGATCAAATCAAGCGCCCGTTCCTTATCGCCGTTTTGACGTGCATATTTCTTGAAGACCTTAACGGGAACTCCAAGCCAGAGTTGATGTTTATTGGCATCCTTGTTTCCATATACCGTTTCAGCATCCACAAGGTCCTTGGTTACGTAATCGCGAACAACCCATTGAGCAAGATTATAACCATTCAGGGTTACAAAGAAACTGCTCCGTCCTTGCCGCAAATTGATTTCAAACAATTTATACGTGTTGTCGCGTGAGTCATACTTCATATCAAAGTTTGCATAGCCGGTAAATTTGATATCTTCCAAGAACTTTTGGAAACGTTGATAAATGTCTTTATTATATTCAGGCAAAATTGCAACGTAGTTTCCAATTGCAGACGGTGATGGGTCTTCCAATAATGGATGGCCTAAACACATCATTTTAACGTGGTGGTTTTGATCAACATAGGCGTTCAATACCCGCATGTTACTGTCATCACCTGGAATAAAATCTTGTAAAATGAAATCTGATTCATAGCCATTGGTATATGCCTTTTGCAAAATTTCATCTAATTCAGGCCGTGATTTTACCCGGTAAGCCTTCTTCCGCCCATCAAAGTGAATGTCGACCCATTCAACACTATTTGAAGGCTTTAAAGCCACGGGATAATCAAATGGTTGTTCAATCGGTTCATCGCTGGCCCACATTTCCTTAGTAATGACCTTTGTCTTTGGATACGGCAAATTGTATTGATCACAAATCTCATAGAATGATTCTTTTTTATTCAACCGTTTCAACAAGTCAAAATCAATGTACGGGCATACAAAAACATCGCTTAATTCGTCCTTGTGTTTTGAAATCAATTCCGCATAGCCATCCCCGCAACCAATCAAAATTACTGGTTCTTTGTGATCACGATACCGTTCCTTAATCTTAAGCATTGAATTGATCCATTGTGGGTCATCAGCAAAGCCGTCAATTAATTCCAAGTCAACGATTTTGGTAAATCGCGTTGGTGCTAATTGTTGTTCTGCAAATGCTTTAACCGGTTTGCCCGTTAATTCATAAAACGAACGTGCCATTCCATATACGTTAAAGTCGCTTCCTAATAAAACTGGTGTAAAATCTGGTAAATTACTGTTCATCTTCTAATCCCTTCATAACATTTTTTGCAACATTTAAATCATTTGGATATGGAGTATCAACTCCATTGATCTTTTGATACTTATCTTCTCCCTTGCCAGCCAGAACAACCACGTCATTCGGTCTTCCCATTTCAATTGCCTTTTTAATTGCCGTTTCCCGATTCATTTCAAAGAAAACTTGAACTCGTTGATGATCAATATAACGATCAATTTCTTGAGCAATCTTCATCGGATCTTCGTATCCCGGGTCATCGCTTGTTAAAATTGCAACGTCTGCCCCTTGACTGATTGCTTTTCCAAAACCTTCGCGGCGTGAAACGCCCTTGTTCCCGGTTGAACCGACAACTACAATTAGACGTTCAACCTTCCGCTGAGCTTTCAAGAACTCTAACAACGCATGCAAACTTGCATAGTTATGTGCATAGTCGATATAGACTAATCCATGGTTCTTAGTTTGAACCATTTCCATTCGCCCAGCAACCTTAACATGCTTTAATCCTTGAACTGCATCTGCTTGCGTTGCATTGCTAAGAACAGATGCAATGATTGCTGCGGTTGCATTGCCTTCATTATAATCTCCTGGAATTGTAATCGAGTAAGTCCCTTCAAGTTGAAGCGCTTTGGCTTGGGCCGTCAATGCATGCAATCTAAACTGACTATCAAGCAATGTTTCCTGAAGATTTTCAATTTGGATATCGATTGGATTTCCATCTGGTAAAACCTGACTATCAGTATGCGTAAATGTCAATAACCGGTCTGATTCAACATCTGATTTAGCCGCATAATAAATATCTTTAAAATGCTCTGTATCAACATTTAAAATACAATAATCGGAATTGGCCAGGATCTGTTCCTTACAAAACAGATAGTCTGCAAATGTCGGATGTTCATTTTCACCAACATGGTCTGGCGAAATATTGAGAAAAATTCCGACATTATAATGAAGCCCATAAACCCGGTTTTTCTTATACGCCTGGGATGAAACTTCCATCACTAAATGCGTCATTCCATTATCAACGGCCCGCCGCATATCGTGAAACAAATCAAGCGATTCCGGAGTCGTCAAATTTGATTTGAATGTATCTTCTGGTTGCTGTCCCACAACCCGGTTCACGGTTGAAAACAATGCCGTTTTCTGAGCAGTTGTTTGATCGAGAATTCCCTTTGCAAAATAAGAACTCGTCGTTTTTCCTTTTGTGCCAGTAATTCCAATTACAAATAAATCATTTTGGGGGTAACCATAAAATGCAGCCCCTAAAAGCGCCATCGCCTTTTGAACATCCGTTACGATCAAAAAAGAAGTTTGACCATCATCAACATACTTTTCTTCTGCAACGTAGCCGGTTGCACCATGATCGATTGCATCTACAAGATATTCCCTTTTAAAGTTTCCTTTACAAAAGAATAATGTATCCTGCTCAACCTGCCGCGAATCATACGTGACATGTTCAAAATTACTTTTTTGGCCGGTAAATTGCCCTTTCAGCAAATGGTGTTCTTTCAGTAAAATTTGCGCATCTTCCAAATTAATCGCCATGTTCTCACCTTCACTCAAGTCCACTAACTTCTTGACTTTAATTTTGCCATAAATTTAATCAAAAATAAAATGAAGTGGCATTCGTTAATTTCAATTTAATAGGTTTTATTTTATCACATTCTGCTTCCGGACTACTTTAAATATTGCACAAAAAATGCGCCGACTTTTGCCTTGTATGCCTGATAGTGATTTTTTAATGAATGGGCATGACCGGTATTTTTAGTGATCCAAATTTTCTTTGGTGCTTTCGTTGCATGGTAGTTTTGGTAAACCATGTAAGTGCGGACAAAATCATCCTTATCACCATGAATAAATAAAATTGGAAGCTTATCCTTTGCCAGTTGTTTTAATGTATTCGCATCATTAAAGTTGAACCCAATTATTGGTTGGGCCAAATATGCTCCCCCAGCCAAGATCGGTCCCGCTGGAATATGAAAATCATGCGTGATCACATCATAAAATTCTTGGTGAATACTGCTAAAACCGCAGTCTTCTATCACACACTTGACTTGCGGTGGAAGTTTCTGACCACTGACATTCATCACGGTTGCACCGCCCATACTTACACCAAAAAGGCCAATTTCAACGTTTGAACCTTCGCGATCAATAATTTGATGAATCCATTTGACATAATCTAACCGATCAAGCCATCCAAATGAAAGGTACTTGCCGCCGCTGCGCCCGCTTCCCCGATCATCAGGAGCTAAAACGTTGTATCCTAATTGATGAAACATTTTGATGTAACGGGCCATCAATTGTGAATTTTCATGCCAACCATGGGCAACCACAATTGTTTTATTTGTTTTTTCAGCTGCTGGAACATACCGCGCAACTAACTTAATATCCTTGTTACCGACTGCCGTTTCATGCCAGGTTTGTTGCGGTGTCTTATTGAGCCACTCAATGGCTTCGCGGGTCGGTTGATCTGGCGTCTTCGTCTTTCTTCCAAACCCGTAGTTAATAAAATAAAAACAAATTCCAAGGTAAATTACAATTACCGCAATTAAAATTCCAATCAAAATTTTCAGCCATCGACGGCTTTGCTTTCTCTTCTCTGCCATTTTCACTTCTCATTCTCTCTTTCTCAAAAATTAAAACGAAAAAGGACATTTAGATTTAATTGCCTCCAAATGCCCTTTAAATCAAATTTATTTTCTCTTAAACCATTCTGTAACTTTCTCAAAGAATCCTTTTTTCTTCTGTTGCTTAAGAGACATCAACGGCACCGTTTCACCTTCAAGTCGCCGTGCAATGTTGCGGTATCCCTGTCCCGCAGCACTCTTTTCGTTTAAAACGACCGGTTCGCCTTTATTTGATGAACTGATCACGTCTTCGTCGTCAAAGACAATTCCTAACAGCTTAATTGACAAATGCCGGGTGATTTCATCAACATCCATCATGTCGCCATCGTTCACCATGTGTTTTTTAATCCGGTTAATAATCAACATTGGAGCTTCCTTTAAGTCCTTCTGTTCCAATAAACCAACAACCCGGTCTGCATCACGAACAGATGAAATTTCCGGAGTTGAAACGACAATTGCTTGATCGGCACCCGCAACGGCGTTCATAAATCCTTGTTCAATTCCTGCTGGACAATCAAGCAAAATATAATCAAAGTCCGGGCGTAACTCTTCAACGATTTTCTTCACTTCTTCAGGTTCCAGTGCACTTTTATCCGTATTTTGAGCAGCTGGAAGAAGGAAAAGCTTGTCATCAAACCGCTTATCTTTAATCAATGCTTGGTGCAATTTGGCGCGTCCCTGAGCAACATCAACAATATCATAGATAATCCGATTGTCGAGCCCCAGAACAACGTCAAGGTTCCGCAATCCAATATCAAGGTCAATCAAACAAACTTTTTTATCCATTAATGCCAAAGCCGTTCCCAGGTTAGCAGAGGTCGTTGTTTTCCCTACCCCACCTTTTCCTGAAGTAATTACAATTGATTTTCCCATAATTAAAATCCTCCAAACTTGGCATAAATTTTAGGCCTTAATTTCTTCAATTCATCCATTCTCAAATATGCGAGCTTATGTAAATCATTTACAAAAACGACTGGCTTTGATTCATCCGGTTGGACTTCATCGTCAAAAATCGTGACTAAATCGGCAATTCGAACCTGTTGGGCATGGGTAACATCTCCAACAATTACCGCCGAATTATTATCTGGGAAACCAGCTGAAACAATTCCTTCAGTCTTTCCTAAAAGATAAACATTTCCGGTTGCCTGAAGGATCCCGCCTTCATGGATCATCCCCATAAAGAGGACATCCCCGTCAATTGTCTTAACCTGCCCATTCCGGATAATATCCGCATTCGCATGGATCATGTTCTTTTCAATAATTGCCGCTGCATCATCTTTCAAAATAACATCAGACTTAATGCGATGAATTGAAAATAGCGGATAGTTTGCAAAAATATCTTCAATTTTCTTCTTTTCATCCGCTGACAACAACCGGTTACCCGTTTGAATCTTAAAATCAACCTGATCAGCATCAAACTTTGAATTGTCCTTATAAAGCTGGTCTAACAGCTGTTTGAGTTCGTGTTCAATATCGCTGAACTTTGCGGCACTTCGAAGAACGATCTCATATCCATCTTTATGTCCTTTAAGTGAAATTGCTTCGTTTGCCAAGTCGCTCACCTCTTTTAATTACTATGAATATTTGAGAAAAAGTTTTTTAAGTGGGTAATATAAAACCACATATAATGCTAAGTTAAATGCCAAAGTCGGTCCTAAAGTTCTTCCGATAAAATCAACGATCGACACTGACGTCTGCCCAACGATCAAATTCATTCCATATGAAAGAGCCGTTAAAACGGTAATATCAATTAAATAAACTAACAGCAATACAATAAATGAAGGTTCAAAGTATTGCATGATCCACCGTGTAATATAAATCATTAACGGAAAAAGAACTAAGAAAACTCCAATTATGCCGGTATAAAACATGTCGTACATCAAGCCTGCAAAAATCGCCCACGGAATGATGTGATCCACTTCGCCAAAACAAACCGCCATAAAGATCCATAGGAAGACCGTCCGGCATTCAACAAACGTCGTTGGGGTGATCATCCACCCTGACCAAACGTGCGTCAACGTTCCATCCAAAAAAATTGCAAGAATCAATCCGAGTGGAAAGATGTATCTCATTTTAGGAATTCGCATAGTGCACCTCTAATCTTGCCGTTTCGCAACCGTTACAACGTTTAAGTTCGTCATGTCAGCTGCCGGCTTAATGTAAATCTTGGTTGGAAGTCCTGCTTGTTGGTTAACGACCTTTTCGACCGTCCCGACAAATAATCCTTTAGGCGTCGTTCCGCCTAAACCAGAGGTAATGACTTGGGTTCCCTTCTTTACATTTTCCTTTGAAGTAATTTGCCCCATGACCAATAAGTTTGTATCCGTATCATAACCCGTGATCAAGCCGTTTACAGTCTGCCCATTATTATCAATCAATTGAACTGCAAATCGGTCAGCCGCATCATCCTGGGTTGTTACCAATTCGACCTTACTATTATTCTTATTAACTTCCATAACGCGGCCAATCAACCCTTTATCAGAAACAACGGCTGAGCCCTTGGTAATTCCTGCATTTGATCCTTTGCTGATTACAATTTGGTTTTGCCAGGTCGAAGGTGAACGCGAAATAACATAGGTCGAAATATCAGTATATGATGTCAAGCTTTTATTCAATGATAACTGTTGCTTTAATTGCTTATTTTCTTGCTTTAAAGTTTCATTTTCAACTTGAAGGGCATTCATTGAATCCAACTTCTTTTTCAACTGCGCATTTTCTTGGTATGTATCCGTCAAATTTGAAACAGAACCCGTCATCCGTGAAATTCCCTCAACTGGGGCATTTACAACCTTATCAACGACTCCGGCAGCACTATTCCCAATATTTTGAATAAAGGAAGGGGTCGAACGATCATTCCGAACAAAAATTGAAAATGCAATCAATAAGAACGCGATAATTAACGATACCATTGTAATAACAAGTTTCTTATTGAAAAATGGTTTTTGCATTTAAAATCCTCCTCAAAATAAAAACCGTATCATTTTAACCCGCGATGATACGATTTTTAATTGCCATGTTATTTCTTCATTACATCAATATTCTTTAATGATTCACCTGTACCAATGGCAACACAATCTAGTGGTTCTGAGGCAACAAATACTGGAACCTTCGTTGCTTCTGAAATAACTTCTGGTAAATGTCTTAATTGTGCTCCGCCACCAGTTAACACAATTCCGTGATCAATAACATCGGCAGCAATTTCAGGAGAAGTTTCTTCCAACGTTTCCTTGATTGCTGTAATAATTGCTTGAACAACTTCTTGAATTGCCTTCGCAACATCTTCAGGCTTAATTTCAACCGTTTGCGGCAACCCGCTAATTAAGTCACGACCCCGAACGCTTTGACTATCTAATTCTTTAGCAGCCTCAACTGAAGCTGAAGCAACGTCGATCTTCAATTGTTCAGCTGTTCGTTCACCGATCAACAAATTATAATGTTGCCGCACATATGCTGTGATTGCCTCATCAAGCTTGTCTCCAGCCATGCGAATCGAGCGGCTTGATACGATCCCGCCTAATGAGATCGTTGCAACGTCCGTTGTTCCACCACCGATATCAACAACCATACTTCCGGTTGGATCCATTACAGGAAGGCCGGCACCGATCGCAGCTGCAAACGGTTCTTCAATTACATATGCATCCTTTGCCCCTGCGACCTTCGTCGCATCGATCACGGCCCGCTTTTCAACTTCCGTTACTCCACTTGGCACACAAACCATTACGTCTGGCCGGCCTGAATGAGGTTCAAGTGATTTATCAATATAGTATTTCATCATTGAAACCGTCGTATCATAGTCGGCAATTACCCCATCTTTCATTGGGCGAATCGCAACAATGCTTGCTGGCGTTCTTCCAATCATTGCGCGTGCTTCTGAGCCAACGGAAACGATTTCGTCTGTCTTTGTGTTCTTTGCAACCACTGATGGTTCACGTAATACAATGCCCTTTCCTTCTGAAAAAACAATTGTGTTCGCTGTTCCAAGGTCGATTCCAATATTTTTTGCACCAAATCCGAACACTCTTTCTCATCCCTTCGTCCGCTTAATTTAATATTTAGTAAAATTATACCACAGTTAAAATTAATTAAATAGCACTAAAATCAATCGTTCAGTTCGCCATTCAACGGTTCAACTTCGACAGCTTGTATTCCCCGTTTACCTTCAATTTCGACAAACTGAACCCGTTGTCCTTCATCAAGGGTCTTAAAGCCCGGAGTGATAATTGCTGAAAAATGAACAAATAGATCTTTTCCCCGATCATCCGGGGTAATAAAACCGTATCCTTTTTGTTTATTAAACTGATGAACTGTTCCCGTTAACATGATTGACCTTCTTTCTTTACGCAACAAAATTCTATCATATCAAATTTTGATAAACAAGAAATGGTTAATGATATAATGGAAACATCATTTTAAAGGAGAAAACAAATGACCAGCATTATTTTCATCACACTTATCGGATTTTGTGCAGCAATTATTCAAACAACTGGTGGTTTTGGATTTGGCTCTCTCTTTGTTCCGCTCGTTTCAATGATTGTTGCCTATCGTTATGCAACTTTTATTTCAATTATTACATGTATGTTTTTACAAATCTCAATTATTATTAAATATTTCAAAAAGATTCAATGGCAATTGATCATTGCCCCCGCTATTATTTCATTTTTTACTTCATATCTTGGAATCCATCTGATGGTTGGCTTCTCATCAAAAACAATGGCGGTTCTTCTTGGAATTTTTCTTTGGATCCTCGCGATTTACTTAATTTTAATTGCGCCAAAAGTTCGACTAAAGAAGAATATTTGGGCTGAACTCGGTGTCGGCGCGGTCAGCGGATTTACCGGCGGAATGTTTGCGGTCGGCGGCCCACCAATGGTTGCTTACTACGATTCCGTCATTGATGATCCGGTTACATACCAAGCAACAATCCAAACATTTTTCTTTTTAACTTCGATTGCGATGGTAACCGAGGACATTCTCTGCATCCATCTTTCTTCAAGAATCGGCATCCTTGCCCTTTTCGGAATCATTGGTTGCCTGATTGGAACTTTTGTTGGAACGAAAATTTTACAACGGATTTCAATGAAAACCGTTCGCAAAATCGCCTACATCGTAATGCTGCTCGCCGGGACATACAACTTGGCGAAGGGAATCTTTTAAATTAATTGAGCTTCCCGAAAACTGAAGTAATTATTTTTACCAATAATAATGTGGTCGAGCAATTCAATTCCTAAAAGCTCACCACACTTTACCAAACGATCAGTTAGTAACTGGTCGTTTTTTGATGGCTCCGGTTTTCCACTGGGATGGTTATGTGCAATAATGATTCGCGCCGCCGTAAACTGAATTGCTAACTGAAAAATTTCGCGGGGATGAACCGTCGCACTATCAAGCGTTCCCTTAAAGATTTCCTTCTCATGAATGATCTGATTTTTCGTATCCAATAGCACGCCATAAAGGACCTCTTGCCGGTTAAATTTTAATTTTTCAATTAAATGGTTCCCAATCATTTGACTGGAACCGACTTGTCCTAAAACAAGCGGTGGCCGCTGCCGGCATCGCTTTACAAACTCGCAGACCACCTGCATCCTTATCGCTTTTGTTTGATTATTAAAGTATCTTTCCCAATCGGTTGCGGTCAGGTAACTAATGTGGGTCAAATCAAAATTTTCTGTAAAAAATTGATTCGTTAATTGTGGAACCTTCCGCGGCGCACAAAATTGCGAAAGTAAAAGTCCAAATAGTTCCCGGTCACTTAACTTAGTTGCCCCATAACGTTTGACCTGTTTTTCTAAATAATCAGTTCGAAATTGATTGGTTAACGTCATTTAAAAACACCTCCATTTACAAATTCGCAAATGGAGGTGTTTTTTAATCTTTAATAAAATCAATCACTGCATTTAAGTCCGTTTGAATCGTTAACGTGTGTTTCCGTTCAAATTCTTCCGGTTGAATATAATCCGGCACCATAATCACTGGGATTTCAGCTCGGTTAGCCGCCTTGATTCCATTGGTTGAATCTTCAATGATGATCGTCTTTTCTTTGTCTGGCCGCCCCGCCTTTTCCCATGCTTTTAAGAAAATTGCCGGTGAAGGTTTGGCCTTTTGAACATCATTCGCTGAAACAATAAAATCAAACCGGTTTTCAAAATTCGTTTCTTTAAGGTAAAAATCAATATCTTCCCGATAATTGCTCGAGGCCAATCCATATGGAATATGATGATCTTCTAAATAGCGAGCTAAATCTAAGAAACCAGGTTTAAATTTCAACATTCCTTCTTTTACGACCGGAAGGATTTCATCCCGGCTTAATTCCAAAAAGCGTTTGATCAATTCAGGATCGCCGTAATCTGCGACCATCTGGTTATACATTAGGTCATAGCCGCCACCAATAAACTGTTTATAGTAATCAAATGTGAATTCAAATCCCAATTTTTGAGCTGCTTTTTGGTCAGCAGCAAAATACATCTTTTCAGAATCGTATACGACCCCATCCATATCAAAGATCATTGCATCAATTTTCATTTTCATTCTCCTCATCATTTACAAAGTAATGGCGCACTTCTGAAATAAAGTAAAGCGATCCGGTAAACAGCAAAACATCATTTTCATCCATCGTTTGGACCGTATCAACCAACGCCTGTTGCCACTGGGCAGCAACATTCACTTCCGGAAATTCTTCCTTGATTTTTTGCGGATCAATTACCGGCCGCGGACTGTTAAACTGCGTTACCGTAACATCAACATTTGAAAGTTTCAACAGTTCCGTCAACATCTCTTTCGGTTGCTTATCAGCCAAAATCGACGTAATGATGTGAATCTGCCGATCATGAAACCGATCCTTTAATAGTTTTGCAATCTTTTTGACCGCCTGAATGTTATGCGCTCCGTCTAAAACAATCAGCGGTAATTCATTTACGCGTTCAAATCTTCCGGGCCACCTCGTTTGGGCAAGCGCCCGCTTAACATCTGCATCTTGCAAATTCCAATGTTCGCTTTCAGCCAGCAGCTCAACTGCTGTAATTGCCAAAGCCGCGTTCGAAACTTGGTAATCCCCCATCATTTCGAGATGCAGATTTTTAAGATGATTTTCGCCAAAATCATAATTAAAATTTTCACCCCAACCGTTATTGGGTAACAACGTTGTCTTGATTTGGTCATTAACCTTATATACGGGAGCATTCATCCGCTGGGCTTTTTCCGTAATGACTGCCAAAAGATCATCTGGCAGATCAGCAACCACCACCGGCGTATCCTGTTTAATTATTCCCGCTTTATTTCGGGCAACGTCTTGCAATGTCGGACCAAGATACTTTAAATGGTCCTCCGCTACTCCAGTAATAACCGATACCAATGGCTGGATAACATTTGTTGAATCATATGTTCCACCTAGTCCAACTTCAATTACCGCGTAATCAACTTGTTGTTCTGCAAAATACTTGAACATAATTGCCGTATCGATTTCAAATTCGGTCGGCCCGCCGCCACGGTTTGCCCAATCATTATCCATTTGCGCAACAACTGGCTGAATTTCACTTACCATTTGAACTAAATCATCATCCGGAATCATTTCACCGTTAATGCAAATGCGGTCATTGAACTTGATAATGAATGGTGAGGTAAACGAACCAACCTTAAATCCGTTTTCAATTAAAAGTTGTCGAATGTAATCCGTCGTTGACCCCTTTCCATTGGTCCCCGTTACATGAATCATCTTAAGTTTTTGTTGCGGATCACCTAACCGCTTGCAAAAATCGCGCATTCGATCAAGCGTCGGAATCTTTTTGAATTTCGTCCGGCCATGAATAAACGCCAAGGCATCCTGATAAGTTAACTGTTTCACGCTGAATCCCCTTCTTGTATCATTTCCTTCATTATATAAAAAGAGAAGATTGAACTTCAATCTTCTCTTTCAAATTATTTATCCAATTCAGCTTGTAATTGGCTGATCCGATCATTAGTTGATGCAAGTTTTTCCTTATAGTTTGCAAGTTTTTCGCGTTCCTTGCCAACCACTGCTTCTGGTGCATTGGCAACGAACTTTTCATTACCAAGTTTCTTTTTGCCGCGAGCAACTTCTTTTTCAAGTTTAGCTGCTTCTCCTTGAAGCCGTTTGATTTCTTCGTTCAAGTCAATCAAATCAGCAAGCGGCAGGTAAACTTCGGCCCCGGTGATCACCGATGTCATTGCTAATGCAGGGGCTTCAACATCCGCATTGATCTCTAAGTGCTTTGGATGACAGAACCGTTGAATGTAATCAACATTATCTTCAAAAATCTTCTTGGTTTCGTCATCCTTCGTCTTAATTAAAATATCAATTGCTGATGACATTGGTGCGTTTACTTCTGCCCGGCTGTTTCGCACAGACTTGATCAATTCGATCAAGTTTTCCATTTGCCGTTCAGCATCTTGGTCATCAAATTCAGCGTGAACTTCAGGATACTTTGCAACCACAATTGATTTGCCTTCATGCGGCATCGTTAACCAGATCTTTTCGGTTACAAATGGAATTACTGGGTGAAGAAGCCGTAATGTTTGGTCAAGCACGTAGCAAAGAATTGATTGGGTGTTCTTCTTTAATTTTTCATCAGAACCATTCAAGTTTTCCTTAGCCATTTCAATGTACCAATCACAGAAATCATTCCAGATAAAGTTGTACATTGACCGGCCAGCTTCACCAAATTCAAAGGTATCAAAGAAGTGAATAACATCTTTGACTGTGTCGTTCAACCGGCTGATGATCCATTTATCAGCTAATTGCCATTCTTCCTTCGGGGGTAATTCAGCCTTGGTATCTTCATCAAGGTTCATGATTACGAACCGGCTGGCATTCCAAATCTTGTTAATAAAGTTCCATGCGCCATCCATCTTTTGGTATGAGAAGCGAATATCTTGACCTGGCGTTGATCCCGTTGTTAAGAACCACCGTAATGCGTCCGTTCCATACTTATCGATGACGTCCATTGGATCGATTCCGTTTCCAAGTGACTTACTCATCTTCCGGCCTTGTTCATCCCGAATCAAGCCGTGCAAAACAACGTTCTTAAACGGTGTCTTGCCAGTAAATTCAAGGCTTTGGAAAATCATCCGTGATACCCAGAAGAAGATGATATCGTATCCTGTAACCAAAGTACTTGTTGGGAAGTAACGCTTAAAGTCTTCGGCGTCCGTATCTGGCCAACCCATTGTTGAAAATGGCCATAATGCACTACTGAACCATGTATCTAAAACATCTGGATCTTGTTCCCAGTTTTCGGCATCTTCAGGAGCTTCCATACCAACATATGTTTCGCCGGTTTGCTTGTTATACCATGCTGGAATTCGGTGACCCCACCATAATTGACGTGAGATAACCCAGTCGTGAATGTTTTCCATCCATTGGTTCCAGGTATGTTCAAACCGCTTTGGAACAAAGTTGACCTTGTCGCCATCTTTTTGGTTCTTCAATGCCATTTCAGCTAACGGCTTCATCTTAACGAACCATTGCGTTGACAACCGGGCTTCAACTTGAACTCCGGTCCGTTCTGAGTGACCAACACTGTGAACGATTGGTTCGATTTTCAACATGTAACCTTCATCTTGAAGATCCTTAACGATTGCCTTCCGGGCTTCAAAACGATCCATGCCTTCATACTTGCCAGCATTTTCATTCATCGTTGCATCTTCATTCATTGTGTTGATGCGCTTCAAGTTATGCCGGTTACCAACCTTAAAGTCGTTCGGGTCGTGGGCAGGAGTGATTTTAACCATTCCGGTTCCAAATTCTGGATCAACGTATTGATCAGCAATGATTGGAATGTGCCGTCCTTGGAGCGGCAATACAACTTCCTTGCCGACTAATTCCTTGTACCGTTCATCACTTGGGTTAACCGCAACCGCAACGTCCCCAAACATTGTTTCCGGACGGGTCGTTGCAATTTCAATGTAGTGTTTGCCGTTGAAGGTGTAGTCTTCATCAACAAATGGATATTTAACGTGGTAAAATGCGCCTTCGTCATCTTGGTGGATAACTTCAATATCCGATAAGGCAGTCCGGGCTTGCGGATCCCAGTTAATGATGTATTCGCCCCGGTAGATCAAGCCTTTATTGTATAAATCAACAAAGACTTTCCGAACAGCCTTTGATAATCCATCGTCTAAAGTAAACCGTTCGCGGTCATAATCAACAGAGATTCCCATCTTTGCCCATTGTTTGTGGATAATGTCACTGTATTCGTGAACCCAATCCCAAACCTTTTCCACAAACTTTTCACGGCCAAGGTCGTAACGGGTAACGCCTTCTTCACGCAATTGGGCTTCAACCTTTGCTTGGGTTGCAATTCCCGCGTGGTCAGTTCCTGGAACCCATAATGTGTCGTAACCTTGCATCCGTTTTTGCCGAATCAGCATATCTTGTAACGTGTTATCCCATGCATGGCCTAAATGCAGCTTTCCGGTAACATTTGGCGGGGGAATAACAATTGAATACGGCTTAGCCTTTTTATCGCCACTTGGCTTAAAAACGCCATCTTTAACCCATTTTTCGTAACGACCCGGTTCAACCTCTTTTGGATCGTACTTGGTTGACATATCGATTTCTCTCATCGGTCGATTCCTTTCACTTTTAAATTTTTACTGGCGGATATAAAAAAGCATTGCCGTCACATAGGACGACAATGCCGTGGTACCACCTAAATTGAAAGTGAACTAATTCACTTTCCGCTTAGCTGATTAATGATAACGAACTGTCAGCCAGTCCGGTTATTCTTAATATCCGTTCAGAATAACAGCTCCCAAGCTACAAATACCCGGTTCATTTCGACTTTCGCAACCGCCGTCTTCTCTGGAAAATGAACATCGAATATCCCTCTTGTTCTCTGCTTATAGTTGTATTCTAATCTGCAATTCAATAATCGTCAAGCAGATTACAGGAGTTCGGCAAAGCTTTCTTCATTTGCGTTCATAAATTCATCTGAACTGTTGATCTCAGTAATTTGAATGCCATCCATTGCCCGTTGGATCAGGCCATCAACATCTAAGCGTTCTTCATATTGACGTGCCCGATCGATCCGCGGCTTAGTCTTTGGAGCTGGCGGTGCAAAAACGGTACAGCAGTCTTCAAATGGTTGGATCGATAAGTCAAACGTGTCGATTTTTTGAGCGATTTCAATGATTTCGTTCTTATCCATTGAAAGAACTGGTCGTAAAACCGGCATTGTGGTGACATCATTGATTGCTGCCATACTTTCAAGCGTTTGCGACGCAACTTGACCTAAGGCTTCACCGTTAAAAATGGCAAGCCCTTTCCGCATTTTGGCAATCTTTTCGGCTAACCGCAACATAAAGCGCCGTTGAATCGTCATCAAATATCCTTCTGGGACTTCATGTTTAATCGTTTCTTGGATTTCCGTAAATGGAACCTGAATAAATTTGATCGTTCCAACATACGGTGCCAATTTGGCGGTTAATTGCTTTGCCTTATTCAATGCTTGTTCACTGGTATATGGCGGGCTGAAAAAGTGGACCATTTCAATGGCAACTCCCCGCTTCATTGCAAGGTAACCTGCAACTGGTGAGTCGATCCCGCCAGATAACATCAACATTGCCTTACCTGCCGTTCCAACCGGCAATCCGCCAGCACCATTGATTTTTCCATATGATAGGAAAATTCCATCCGGCCGGACTTCACATCTCAACGTTACATCTGGATCTTTCATTTTAACGTGAATATCGTCAAAGGCCTGTAAAATCGTGCCGCCTAAAAGATCATTCATCGCATTTGTATCATACTTAAACTTATGATCTGAACGCCGGGTATTGATCTTAAACGTTAATCCGGGATGATATTTTTCCTTCATCATTTCAATTGCCATTGCTTGAACTTTTTTAACATCCCGTTCAACTTTTACAGATGGCGAAAAGTTTTGAATTCCAAAAACTTGGCCTAACCGGGCCATTACCTTTTCTGAATCTTCACCGTTTAATTGGATATGCATCCGATCACGATGGGCCGCAATTTTTAAATCTGGAAATTCATGCAATGCTTGGCGAACATTGTATCCTAACCGGTCAATAAAATTTTTGCGGTTCTTTCCTTTCGTTGAAAGTTCACCGTAGCGAACCATAATTTCTGAATACTGCATCAAAGTCCTCCATTATGAGTTGATCATTTTAAATTCTTCATATAATTTATCGAAAACGCGATTGAATTCATCCGCTTCTTCAAGGGTATTATGTTCATCAAGACTGACCCGAACCGCTGACGTTGCAATCTTTTCAGGAACCTTCATTGCAGCTAATGTTCCCGCAATGTCACCCTTCTTTGATGAACAAGCGCTCGTCGTTGAAATATAGATATTATATTTTTCAAAGGCATGTACGATCGATTCACCGCGAACGCCATCAATTGTGAAGCATAAAATGTGCGGTGCAAACGTTTCATCATTCTTTGAGAAAATATGCACTTTATCAAATTGGCTGATATGCTGATAGATTCGATCTTTAATTGCCCGTTGATGAGCGACTTTTTGATCTTCATCTTCCATCAAAAGCCGAAGAGCCTTGGCCATTCCGGCAATTGCTGGCAAGTTTTCCGTTCCACCCCGTAAATTCTTTTCCTGGCCACCGCCGTCGATCAGTGGTTGAACCATCCGGCCGCGCTTTTTGTACATAAAGCCTGTTCCACGCGGCGCATGAAATTTGTGGCCTGAAAATGCAAGAAAATCGACCCGCGGATTCCGAATCAGCTTTTCGACCCCTTTGCCAATTGCTTGAACAGAATCAACGTGAAAATGAATCTTCGGATAATCATTTAAAATTTCAGCAATTTCTTCAATTGGCTGAATCGTTCCAATTTCGTTATTAATTGCCATAATTGAAACTAAAATCGTATCTTTCCGAATTGCCTTGCGCACGTCTTCGGGTGAAACCCGGCCTTCATCATCGACCGGCAGATAAGTTACATCAAAGCCCATTTTTTCAAGGTGTTTCATGCTATTCATGACAGCGGCATGTTCAACGCTCGACGTAATAATGTGCTTTCCGTATGGGCGTTTTTCCATTGCGGTTCCTTTAATTGCCCAATTATCGCTTTCCGTTCCGCCACTTGTAAAATAGATCTCATCCGGATAACAATCCATCAAATCAGCAATTTGCTTCCGTGACTGTTCAAGGAGATTAAAAGCTTTTTCGCCCCACGAATGAAGTGATGATGAATTTCCCCAGATATTTTGACAAACCGCGTCATACGTTTGCAAAACTGACGGATCCATTTTGGTGGTTGCACTGTTATCAAAATATATCATCGAATTATCCTTTCCGTTAAAATTTTATTTACATTTATTCTGGTACGACTCGTAACTAATTTAATCATCTTACTAATTTTTTGTAAAGAGAAAAACGAACTTGAATCAACCGATTGTCCCCTCATCTTCCAACAAAAAAATTGCGGCATCTGCCGCAATTTTTTAATTCATTGGATATTGCCGTTGAGCCTGTTCCCGTGATTCATAATCGTCGGTAATTCGTTTATATGCTCCCGGTTCAACCTCTTCAACTGCATTTGAAATCGTATCAAGTGCATCAACGTAATTGTATTCTTTATTGAATAGTTGACTTGCCTTCTTGTATGCTTCTTCAACTTCCGGATACCGGGTCCGGTAACGGTTGGCATACTGTAAGAATTCTTCAGATAACGTTGCACAATCAATGATTTCTTTGGTCTTATCACCTAAAACATCTAAATCAGATTGCGTATTGATCAATGCCTTCGTGATTTCATCCATATTGATTTGAATTTGACCAAGTGCATCATCAAGGTTTTCGATTTCATCGCTCACCTTAAAGAAGTAATCCGTATACTCCCGTGAAAGCCCAGGTAAATTCAACTTCTCAACATCCCGGCGCATCCGGTGAATTTCAAGGTCAAATCCTTGGACAGCCTTTTGGGCTTCCTTTTCTTCTTTCCAAAGATTTGAAACCCCGTCATTGATTTCTTTTTGCTTCTTTTCAATCTTTGTCAGCTTATCAATGTTATCTTTTTGCCGTTTCAATTCATCGGAATAAATCACGCCTTCTGAACGCTGTTTCGTAAAGTTATCAAAGTCTTTCCGAATTGCTTGAATTTGAACTTGAAGGTCATGAGCATCCTCAAATTCATTATGCGTTAATTCGTAATTTTGAGATAACCGATCCAAATCGATCAATAATTCATGTTCTTGCCGTTCTGCATGTTCAACAAAATCTTGATAATAGTTGTAATTCTTTTCAACTACCTTGCGTGCCCGGTATTCTTGATCAATCTCATCATAAACCTTGTCGATCTCCGTTGTGAGCTTTTCATCCAGCTTGGTGGCATTCTTCAAATCAACCTTCTTTAAGTTTTCGAAGTTCTTATCAACCATCTTTTGGATGTCAGCAAGCTTCTTTTTTAAATCTTCGTGGAAAACATATTTTTCTTTTAACAACTGATCAACCGCACTGTTTAACTCTTTAAGTTGATCAGGAAAGACGCTCTTCAAGTTTTTAAAAATTGACGGAATCTTTTCAACCTTTTCTTCCATTTCAGCAGTCGCATCTTGCAAATCTGAAAGTGGTTTAGCTGATTTGACGTAATCGCCGCTTTCCATCAACTTCGTATAATCATTGAATTGTTGTTCCAATTCGCCAAGCTGTTCTTCAAGTTTGTCGCTGCTTGGGCCAAATGAAAAGCTCTTGGCAAGAAGCGTTTTCCGAAGGTCCTTATACTTTTCGCTTAATTCTTCAACCGCTTTTTGATGTTCTTCCGTGACTTTGCGGATATTCTTCAATTCTTCTTTGATTTTTTCAAATTGAGCAGCCGTTCCGCTTAACTTTTCGTCAACATCTTTCAATTCATGGTTGGTCCGTCCAAATTGATAATGCTGATTCAGCTCACGCAAATCATTCAACAATTCTGAAATTTCAGGAAGCTTGCGGTTGACGATCTCGCGGTAGTCCTTATCAACCTTTTCAAATTCTGTTAAGCTGTCACCTGATAAATTCAATTTACTAATTTCAGCCAGTTCTTTTTCAAGTGAATTTTCCGTGATTTCATTTACCTTGGCTTGGTAAACCTCAATTTGCTTTGCTTTATGGCGTTTAAACAAGTACACTCCTAAGTAGATCACTAACGCAATAATAATTAGTGAAATCAAAAAGATAACCATAAAATCCCATCCTTCGTCCGTACAATTATTTGAATCAATTCTTATTTAAAATAACCACTAATTTTATTCTCCATAATTATACCATATAAACGGGCATTCCTATTAAAATGTTTAATTATAAATAAATTCAAAGTCACCCATTGACTTTCATGCTGCAGACCGGTACAATGGCAACTGTGTAAAATAATGCAGCAGTAGACGGTAAGAACGTCAACAGTTGGTTGCCATTTTGGTTCTGCAAGTAACTTTTCGGCTGCAAAAGCGAACGTCTAAAATCAACTGCACGAATACTAAGTCTGCACCGTTATTTTACTCCATAAAAAATACATTTTTGGAGGAACGATATTATGTCTCGTTATACAGGTCCATCATGGAAGGTTTCACGTCGTTTAGGAATCTCCCTTACAGGCTCAGGTAAAGAATTAGCACGGCGTCCATACGCCCCAGGTCAACATGGTCAAAGCCGGCGGAAGTTATCAGAATACGGTATGCAATTGCGTGAAAAGCAAAAGTTACGTATGATGTACGGCATGACAGAACGTCAATTTGCTAATACATTCAAACGTGCCGGCAAGATCCGTGAAGGTAAACACGGTGATAACTTCATGATTCTTTTGGAACAACGCTTAGACAATGTTGTTTACCGTTTAGGTTTAGCAACAACTCGTCGTCAAGCACGGCAACTTGTTAACCACGGTCACATCACTGTTGATGGCAAGCGCGTTGATATTCCATCATACGAAGTTCAACCAGGTCAAGTAATTTCATTACGTGAACGTTCAAAGAACTTACAAATCGTTAAGGATGCTTTGGAAGCCGTTGTTGGTCGTGCTCCATTCGTATCATTTGACGAAGACAAGATGGAAGGTACATTAGTTCGTTTACCAGAACGTGACGAATTAGATGCTAACATCGACGAATCACTTATCGTTGAATACTACAACAAACTTTAATAATTTATCAATTATTAAACGGAAGGCTGCAACAATTGCGGCCTTCTTTTTTTATCTGATATAATAACGATACTTAAAGGAGGTTGAACCATGACTGATGAATTACAAGAACATCTCAACAAGGGAATGTATGGGACCCCGAAATTAAAACCTGACGAACAGCGCAAATATCTTGGCACCTTTCGCGAACGGGTTGACTTAACCGTGACGTTTGCGCAGTTGAATTCCGAGAAATATTATCCGGCAATTCAAAAAGAACTTGAAGCGCATCCTAAATACCGGATGACGATCAATGGCAGCGTTGATCAAGACCAGTTAAGCCGGCTAATTCAAATTGCCAATTCAGCCAACGCTGCATTTACCTGCAGTTCTGATTTGACCCTCCCCCACGCAGCTTCTGATTTAGCAATCGTGATTGCTGCTCCTCATCAAGCCATTCATACTGAAATCGTTGATGTTGCTCTGCGCTATCCGCTTGATAACAATGCAACAACAGTATCCGATAAAAAGCCTTCAAAGCATCGTTTTTCATTAAAAGATTTATTCCATAAAAAATAAAGGTTTGGCATTTCGCCAAACCTTTATTTAAATTGGGCAACAATTTCTGCCGCGACATCGCGTTGCTGATTCAACGCCATTTTTTCATGCGGTTGAAATGCTCCGCTTGCATGGGCGCCTAAGAAGACCGCTAATTCAGGGTGTTCTTCTGAATATGGTTGATAAATATTGCTAAAAATCATATCAATGAACCCATCCCGCATTTGAAGCTGGGTCGCAATCTTTTCGAGTAATTGAATGTACGTCTGGTCCGCATCATTCAATGCATCTACACTTTGGAAGTGTGAACCGGTGAATGAATCATAACGGAGTAATACTTGGATTCCACGAGGAATAACTTGATCCAACGTCAATCCCTGCATCATTAACGTCTTCCGTTCATTGCGGCCAAGTTCAAACTTTTTATTTTCAATCAATTGTTTTAATGTTTTCCGCCCGTCACCAACAACATTTTCCGGAACCCGTTCAATTAGGCTGGCAACTTTTCCATTCAAGATCAATGCCTGGTAAGTTGAACCCGTTGAAACCTGTTCAATTAAAACCTGTGAAGTTTGCTTCAACATCACCCCGACACTTTCAACAAACTCTTTCTTACTTGGAGCCATCCGATACAAGATTCCGTGGGCATCAGAGTGTCCATTCGCATTTTTCAGAACAACGGCCTTTTCTTTAATCATCGGATAAAGCCGAATTGCCTGGTCAACCGTTGTGATTTTCCATGAAGGTTGAATTTGAATTGCAAGGTTTCCGACCAATTGCTTTGCCAATTCTTTGTTATCCCAAAGTTTTGCCGTTACCGCCTGATCCAAGTCGCTTTGCAAACCGTTCCAGACATAATGACCGTTAATTTCAACAATATCCTGGCCATTATCGATCACCTGGTAGTCCATTCCTGCTTCAAATGCAGCCTGCAAAATCCGCATTGAATTTGCAGATAACTTCGATGATTGCCCTTTGGTCGTTCCGGCATAGGTCTTTGCAAGCAGAAACTTTAAAAGCGACTGACTGCCTTGTTCCCGCAGTAAGCGTGCTGCCAAGGTCTGCATTCCGTCTTCCAGTTTAACTTTGATTGCTTCAACAGTTCCGTTCCAATTTTCACCGTAATTAAAATCAACCGCGAAGTGATTCAAATTATCAATTAATGACTTAAACTTCGCCATTTCATCAATCTTCCGGAAAGGACTTGCGGCTGCGACTTTAAGATCTAATTCCCGTGAAGCCTTAACTTGAGCCATCAACTGGTCGTTTGCCACGCCTTCACACATTAAAAAGTATCCAACCATTACATCAATCAGGTTCAGAATATTCAGTCCAATTCCTAATTGACTATCCGGATTAAAGTCTAATTTTCGAAGCGTTAACGCCGTGATGCCCTGTTGATGATCAAATTGACCTTCAAACGCAACTTTGCCAAGCGCATTTTTCGTTCCTAAATAACTTTTAACCGCCCGAAAATCCGGTTGAAAATCTTGAATTCCGTTTAAAAGATCAAAGGTTAAGGTCGACCGCCGCGTCCGCCCATCAAGATCATTAAAAAACGCTAGCGATGATCCTGTAAGGTAGGTTAAAAGTGGCTGACTCAATTCAAACCCTTGAGCAAGTTTCAAGTAAATTTGATTTCGAAAATCATAGTAATCAATCTTGTATTGCTTGAATTTGCGTTGATAAAGTTCCAAAAAGAGCTGTTCTGGAAGCTGGATCGAAATCGTCATGCTACTGTTTTCGTCGGCTGCCAGTGGCCACAATTTAAATCCATGGGTTGCTAATTGATGTTTCAAAAAACGTAATTGAAGTTGAACTTCCTGTTTCACCCGTTCAAGCCGATATGCTCGCGGTTGAACAAGTTCAATGTGGTTTCCATTAATATGCAAATATTGATTTTCATCGATCATCGATGCGATGTCATTGACCGCATTGCCATTTTCATCAACAACAAGGTAAATCTGCCTCATTGAATATTTAAAATTATTTAAAACGTCAATTAATCCTTCTTCATTGATCGTTTTTCCGATTTCATCTAATTTCATGTTAATTCATCCTGTTATGCTTGATTTTACTATAATTATACTCAATTTTATGTTTAACGGGTACCCTTTAAAAGTGCTATAATACTAGAAAATTACTGAAAGGAAATGACATCATGGCATTTCATCCATTAGCGTACCGGATGCGCCCGCAAAACCTTGATGAAATCGTCGGGCAGCAACACTTGGTCGGCCCCGGAAAAATTATTCGCCGGATGGTCGACGCTAAACTGCTTTCGTCAATGATTCTTTATGGACCGCCCGGAACGGGAAAAACCAGCATTGCAAGCGCCATTGCCGGATCAACTAAATATGCCTTCCGGAAACTGAATGCCGCGACGGATTCAAAAAAAGCGCTTGAACAAGTCGTTGCTGAAGCAAAAATAAGCGGAACCGTCATTTTGATGTTAGATGAAATTCATCGTTTAACCAAACCAAAGCAGGATTTTCTTTTACCCCACCTTGAAAGCGGGCAGATTATTCTGATCGGAGCGACAACTGAAAATCCATACATCGCAATTAATCCCGCAATTCGAAGCCGGACTCAAATTTTTGAACTTAAGCCGTTAACCGCAGCCGACATTCGCCAAGCCTTAGAACGTGCGCTTCACGATGAGAAAAACGGCTTAGGATCATTTAACGTTGACCTTGATGACGCTGCCCTCGACCACCTCGCAAATGCGACGCACGGTGATCTGCGTAGTTCGCTGAATGCGCTTGAACTTGCAGTTAAATCGACGCCTGCAAACGATGACGGTGAAATCCATATCACGTTGAAAATTGCTGAGGAATGCGTTCAACGCAAAGCATTAGTCCATGATAAAAATGGCGATGCCCACTACGATGTCGTTTCCGCCTTTCAAAAATCGATTCGCGGATCCGATGTTGATGCCGCTTTACATTATTTGGCACGCATGGCCGATGCTGACGACCTTCCAAGCGTGACCCGCCGCCTTTTAGTAATCGCATATGAAGATGTTGGTTTAGCGAACCCGCAAGCGGCTGCACGAACCGTGGCAGCCGTGATTGCCGCTGAAAAAGTTGGATTTCCGGAAGCCCGAATTCCGCTTGCTGAAGCAGTCATTGACTTATGCTTATCCCCCAAATCAAACTCCGCAATCAGTGCAATCGACAAAGCCCTTGATGACCTACACCAAGGAAATTACGGTGAAATTCCGGATTGGCTTAAGGATCCGCACTATCAGGGAGCTGAAAAACTTGGGCATGGTGTTGGGTACAAATATCCGCATGACTACCCGCACGACTGGGTCAAACAGCAATATCTTCCTGACAAGATCAAAAATCGGCATTACTACCTTCCGAAAGAGAACGGACGTTATGAAAAAGCCCTTGCGGAACAGTATTACCGTCTTGAAAAATTTAAGGGACGCCCGCCGGCAAAGAATGAGTAGTTTCTAATTTGAAAAAAGATTTTAAGCGTGTTAAGATACTGTCAGAATATTTCTATGGTGTACGCATTGTCTCATCAATGTAAGGTTGACCGAACACTTTTAGACATTAGGATCACGATATTTGGTGGCTGGCAGGCTCATTTCACTTGAGAACCAAAAGCCATCTTAAGTGGTCCGTTCCTGCTAACATTGCGGGTTCAACTACACGAGACGATTAACGGCACTAATGGAGCAACGAGGATGTGAGCAATCACATCCTTTTTTGATATAATAAATTAAAGAAAATTGATTAGTTGGAGGAGTTTCGATGTCACTAATTACCCGCATTCTAGTTATTATTTTAAGCCTGATCATTATGTTCCTCGGAGGATACTTGTGGACTCACCGGAAAAAGCAATTTCTGGTTTTTACACCAGCTGATAAGCCGTCCCTTTCAACCACCCTTGCTGTTTTAGGCGGATGTTTGATGGTCGCTGGGCTTGCAACCCTGTTCACGAGTTTCATGGCAAATCTTGTTCCGTTTTTATGGATGATTGTAATCGATGTCATCCTTGCAACCATCATGACTTTCACCTTGTTAATTTATCTTTTCTCAAATTAATGATTTCGCTTTCTTTTTCTAGATAAATTTTGTAGAATGAAGTTGAGGATAGGAAGGTGATTATCAATGTTACAAAGTTATAAAAGTATTTTAGTCCCAATCGACGGTTCATATGAATCAGAATTGGCATTCAAGAAAGCCATTAACGTCGCTAAGCGGAACGGTGAAGACACATCGTTGCACCTCGTTCACGTTGTTGATACCCGGGCTTTCCAAAACATTTCAAGTTTTGATACCACAATGGTTGAACAGGTTACCGAAACGGCAAAGAAAACATTAAGTGGATATGCTGATGAAGCGAAAAAAGCCGGTGTGAAAAACGTTGACTTTTCAGTTGAATATGGGGCTCCAAAGGTAATCATCGCGAAAGATATCCCAGACGAAAAGAATATTGATTTGATCATGATTGGTGCTACCGGATTAAATGCCGTTGAACGGATCTTAATCGGTTCCGTTACTGAATACGTAACGCGGACGGCTCAATGTGATGTCCTGGTTGTTCGGACTGATCTTGAAAATAAACCAGCTTTAACCAAAGATTTAATTAAGGCTAATCGGCGTGAAGGATTATAATTGAATAAACTAAAAGAAGGTTGGAATCGCAATTGAATGTGATTCCAACCTTTTATTTTTTACCGCCATTCACAACTAATCAAATGATCATTGATCACCCCGACGGTTTCTAAATAAGCATACATGTTTTTCGGGCCGACAAATGTAAACCCATAATTTTTCATTTGACGTGCTAGTTGAACTGAAAGTAAATTTTGAGATGGAATCTGTTCCGCACACTGCCACCGATGATCAACTACTTGATTCTTGGTTAAACCCCATACGATTTGATCAAGCAAGATTTCCTTTTCATGAAGCTGATCTAAAACCCGGGCATTATGAATAACTGCCCGAATTTTTCTGCGATTCGCAATCATTTGCTCAACTTGGACCATTTCTTCAATCTCGCGTTCCGTCATTGCCGCCACTGACGGGACATCAAAGTCATTAAATACCCGTTTTAAAACGTGACGCCGATTCAAAATCAATTGCCATTGCAATCCTGCTTGAAAAGTCATCAACGAAAGCAGCTCAAATAAACGCTGGTCATCATGTTGCGGCTTGCCCCATTCATGATCATGAAAATCAATCATGCTTTGCTTCCCATTTTCTGCCCATGAACATCTCATTTTTACATCACCTCACCTTTAAATACGCAAAACGGACCGCAAACTTGCGATCAGTTTTCCTAAATTAAATGATATGCTTGTAAAAATAATGAGATTCCGAGAATCCATGATAAAATGCAGCACACGATCCGCATTTTGCGATCAGACACGACCCGGACGATTTTCGGTCCAACCAGGCCGCCAAACCATAATCCAATCGCCAACGGAATAACATACTTCCATAAAATCGGCGCCTTAAAAAGATAAACAACCGCGCCGATTACATTTGCAAACGCCAACGTAAAATTCTTTAATGCATTATTGACTGCAAAGGTATTTTGGCGGTTAATGACGATCAAAAGTGCCAATAAGACAACCCCGCCACCAGCACCAAAATATCCAGTGTAGATGCCTTCAAGAAAAATTCCTAAATAAGCCGCAAGCCGTTTACCGACACTAACTTGTTCATCAACGACAACCGCCTTTTGACGCATGTTTGGTACGAGAACCATAATCCCCGCAAACATAATAAAAAATGGAACGATTTTCTTGAAAATTGTCGACGGAACCCAGAACAGCAATAGCGCCCCTAAAATCACTCCTAAAATTGATAACGGTAAGATTTGCCAAATTTGTTTTTTCTTACCATTCAATTCCTGCTTCGAAGCAATAATCGAACTGAATCCAGACGCTAATAACGAATATGTATTCGTAACGTTGGCCATTACCGGCGGCAAACCGACCATTAATAACGCTGGGTACGAAACAAGCGATGCCAACCCTGCTGCACTGCTTGAAATTCCGGCAAGAAAGCCTGCTGGAATCAAAAATAATACTAACTTAAGTAAACTAATCATATCTCTTCCCTCACATTAATTAAAAAATTAACGCTAATATTTTACCACATTTAAAAATTAATTTTTAGGCTACTAAAAAAGAAGGTGTGACAAAACAGTAAAAACGAGCGTGGTGGAAGCAGAAAAGCGAACGAATCGCGTAGCATAGATTCGGAACTTTTCGAATTAGCTACGCGTCACCACTCAGCTCGTTTGTTTTGAAACCCGATTATGCGGATATAACAAAAAGGCTGCGACTTACGTCACAACCTCTTTACGATTAATTGAACATAGCTATTGCATATTTTCGTCGTTTAAGAATGTATCAAGGACGCCTTCGACCATATCCCATTCTTCATCGCTTTCAATGTCGTAAAGTTCTGCATCCTTTGCATCGCCGTTTTCATCCGGATCAAATGCAAAAGCAAGCACATCGACCTGTTCTTCTGGTTCTGAACCAGCAGGAATTAAAAGAATATATGATTTGCCGTAATCTTCAGATTCAAACGTGAATAAAATTTCATACAAACTTTCATTTCCCTTATCATCAACTAATGTGATCAAATTATCATCATTTGATTGGTTTTGATTATTTTTTGCCATTCTTTTACCTCACTTTAGTAAGTCTACCAGTTTGCCCTTGCGATCTAAATAGTTTTGCAAGATCAACGTTGCTGCCAGTTTATCGATCACTTGATAACGCTTCTTTCGTGAAGCATCCGCTTCTTCAATCAGCATTCGTTGGGCTTCAACCGTCGTTAACCGTTCATCTTGGAAATCAATTGGCAAATTGATCTTTGCCTGTAACATCTTACCATATTTTTGAGCAGCTTCAACCCGCGGGCCGCAAGTATTATTCATGTTTTTAGGTAAGCCGATCACAAACCCGACAACTTGTTTTTCCTTTGCAAGTTCAACGACCCGGTCCAAGCCGAAAACTTCTTCGTCTTCATTGATTCGGACGATCTCTACTCCCTGTGCTGTCCAGCCCAATTGATCACTTACAGCGACCCCGACCGTTTTTGAACCGACATCGAGTCCCATTATTCGTGCCAATTGATCTTCATATCCTCTCTATCAAGGTATGAACGAACTAACTCTTCAATAATTTCGTCCCGTTCAAATTTTCGAATTAAGTTCCGCGCATTATCAGCTCGGGGAATGTATGCCGGATCACCTGAAATCAGATACCCAACAATTTGATTGATTGGATTATATCCCTTTTCTTCAAGTGCATTGTATACCGTTTGTAACGTTTGATGAATTTCTTTTTGTTCCCCTTCGTTATAATCAAAGAAAACCGTCTTATCTGATGATGCCATCCAGAACACCTCCGTAATTATTATCTAATGCCTTTATTTTACTAAACTCCCCAAACTACCTCAAATGATTTTGACTAAAATTGCCAAATGTAACAGAAATGAAAAATCATCCCTATCATTTAAATTCGCAATTCAGATTTAAATATTGAAACAAAAAGACAAGCTCTCGTTTAAATCGAAAACCTGTCTTTCATAACTTTCATCAGTCATGCTAATTAAGCATTTGCCTTTGCAAATGACTTGGCATGCTTTTTCAAATATAATAACAAATCTGTTTCGCTATTAAATTCCCGCGGGTGGTGTTGCCCATGTAAGCGGAGAATAATCTTATTGATCCGAATGCGTCCGGTCCATGTATACGTGTGATCTACAATAAAGCGGTTATTAAGCTTTTCGCCTTTTTTGCCAAACTTTAAAACATATACTTTTTCAGGCACAATTAATGGATTAACGTGCTCTTTTTCATAGTCAACGCCATGGGCTCTTAAGAAATGTTTTGTTTTCTTTAGCATGTTATTCCTCCTTATCTGCCTTTTACTCCTTTATTATACCAAGTTATCGTTCAATAAACTAAGATTTGGTTCTTGATATAAGAAAAATGCTCATAAACACGAGCATTCTCAGAGTATATCACCCGTACGGGGATCGAACCCGCAACTCCGCCTTGAGAGGGCGACGTCTTAACCAATTTGACCAACGGGCAAAGTTACTTTCTCTATTATACCCTGTCGTTAATAAAAATCAAGCTTACTTATCATAAAAATGCCGCAATGAAAAATAAATAAACATTGCAAATAATATCAGACACCAACCTAAACTCAAACACCCAATCACCAAGAATAACTTGATCTTAAAAAGTTCACTCATTACTAAAATAATGATGGTAAAAATACTCCACTTGATCATTCGCAGTTTGAGATTCTCAATTTCGTGTCGCATTCAATTCATTCCTTAATTAATCTTGCCACCAATTATCGAACTCAGCCATTAATTTCTTTACTGCCTTTCCCCGATGACTGACCCGGTTCTTTTCATCAACGGAAACTTCAGCAAATGACTTTTGCAAATCATTTGAATAAAACAGCGGGTCATAACCGAACCCATCATTTCCGGTCTCGTGATCAAGGATCCGGCCAAATGCTTCACCGCTAACTTCAAGCGGAGCCTTATCAGGGTGAACAACAACGATTGAAGTATGAAAATGAGCTGTTCGTTTATCTGCCGAAACACCTTTTAATGCTTCAAGCAATTTTTTGCGGTTTGCAACGTCATCATGGTCGCCCGCATACCGAGCCGAATGAATTCCTGGTGCCCCGTCCAAGGCGTCAACACAGAGGCCTGAATCATCAGCTAAAACCGTTGCGTGCGTAACATTCATTAAAGCCTTTGCCTTAATCAATGCATTTTCAGCAAAACTACTCCCATTTTCATCAATTGCTGGAACTTGATTCGCATCAAGATCCAACAACGTTGTCACTTCAAACCCCTTTGGTTCAAAGATTTTACGATATTCACGTGCTTTTCCTGAATTTTTGGTTGCAATTAAAATCTTCGGCATTTCGATTCCCCATCTCTTAAATTTATCCTTATTCTATCATTGATTTTCCAAATTAGTAAGAATTTTTATCTTTAAAAAGGTATAATTAAAGTTAACGATAAGTTTAGAGGAGCTTAATTATGAAAAAAGACTTTTATAATCAAGTATTAGGTCATCAAACCGGAACCACACTCGGCAGTGAACTTTTACGCGACGTTTTGATTCCATCATTAGTCGGCAATAATGACGATATCATGTATTGGGCCGGAAAACTTTTGGCGCGTAAATTATTGCTTGCAACCGATAATGATTTGCGTTTGTTCTTTGAATATGCTGGCTGGGGAACATTAACCCACACCAAGTCAAAGAAAGAAGAACACTCCTTTGAGTTAAGCGGCGATCCGGTCAAAGTTCGGTTTGGCGCAACGGAAAAACCTGATTTCCAACTTGAAGCCGGCTTTATCGCCGAAACGTTCCAGTTACATAGCAACTTCACAACTGAAGCAAAGGTCGAAAAGACAGACGACAAAAAGGACGTTGTTACCATCAACGTCATCATTGATTCGCACGCCCCCGTTCAACCAGAAAGCACGGATGTCGAGCCATTCTCAATGATTGAATTTGATAAACTTCAAAAAGAAGCCAAAAAGGTTGATTCCGATAAAGAAAGTTAATGATAAAAAAATGCGATAGCCATCTCTGACTACCGCATTTTTTGTTTTAATCGAAATTAATCATTTTCCTTTGTATCAGCTTTTTCTTCAATCATTGTTGGTTCGGCAAAGTCTTGATCGTAATTTAATGTAAAGTGCATGTGGTCTTTTCCGATAACCGTGTTCGGGAAGATATCCGTTGCGTTCTTTACATACTTTTCAGGATCACGCATTGCTTGTGAGAAGTGGGTCAAGACCATTTCCTTAACGTGGCCCTTCTTGGCTTGCGTTGCTGCTTCAGCAAATGTCATGTGCATCTTGTTCTTGGCCTTTTCGGTGTCATCATTTGAACCAAAGTTTGCACAGCTCAAAAGCAAATCTGAACCTTCAATGAATCCTGGAATTTCAGGTGTTGGACGGGTGTCGGTCACCCAGCTGACCCGCATGCCTTTCCGTGCTTCGCCAAGAACCATGTCTGGAGTGTAGGTCTTGCCTTCGTATTCAACTGGTTTTTGACCGCGTTGCAAATCCCCCCAGATGCGTTGTGGAACTTCGTTAGCCTTTGCCTTTTGCGGGTCAAATTTTGGTTCCCGTTTTAAGTCAACCCGGTATGCAAAGTTCGGCCGTGTATGCTTAACCGGCAAAGCTGAAATTGACAATTCACCGTGAATGTACTTGTTGTTGATTACAATTGGTTCACCTGGAGTTGGGTCTTCAATAATGTTAATGTCGTAATTTAACCACGGCATGATGACCCGGAAGCCTTTCATAACATCTTTGATTCCTTTTGGCCCAATGATCGTGATTGGTTCTGTCCGGCCAGTATTGCTGGTCGTTCCTAAAATTCCTTGTAATCCAATAACGTGATCCCCATGCAAGTGGGTAATGCAAATTACATCGAGGGATTTGAATCCACTCCGAACAGCCCGCATTGAAACGCCAGTTCCTTCACCGGCATCCATCAAAATTTTCCGGCCTTTATATTCAATAATTGCTGATGATAAGTAACGATCTGGAAGCGGAATACTGCCACCCGTTCCAAGTAAAGTAACATCAATCATTCGTCTTACCTCTTCCTATATTCATTTCCAATTATTAAGTTACGCTTTTTTAATGAAAAAGTACAAGATAAAGCATTGAAAAAAGAAGGTGCGCCTAAATCACACCTTCTATTTAAAGTTCACAATTGTTGCTCCATCGCCACCAGCATTCGGCGATGCATAATTAAAGCTCTTAACGGATGGGTTAGTTGAAAGGTACTGCTTGATTGCCTGTTGTAAAGCTCCAGTTCCCTTTCCGTGAATAATCGTCACTGACGGATAACCGGCAAGCAACGCTGAATCAATGTACCGGTCAACGCTCATCAAGGCCTCTTCCTTCGTTTGTCCCCGAAGATCAAGACTCGTTGATAATCCCGATGATGAACTGCGCTTGACACTTACATTTGCATGCGTTGCAGGCTGATCATCAACTTTGACCTTTTCAAGATCATCCGTATCAATTTTCATTTTTAAAATTCCAAGCTGAACTTCCCAATGGTGGTCATCAACTTTCCGAAGCAAGACACCTCGCTGACCGTATGATTTAACCAAAACATCATCATCAACGTGGAATTCCTTTTGGTTCTTGGCCCGCCGTAAAACCTTATTCTTTTTAAGGTTAATCGGCTGTTCCAACTTATTCAGCTTCGTTTTCGCATCGACCAATTCATTCTCCTTAACGGCACTTGCACTTTGCGTCCGCATTTTCCGTAAATCGGCAATGATCTGATCTGCCTTGCGTTGAGCATCGTTTACGATTTGGTTAGCCTGTTGTTTAGCATGATTCAACTGATTTTCTTTTTGGCTTTCAAATTTTTCAAAGCCCTTTTCCAAATCATGATGCAATTTTTCGGCTTCTTTCAAATGTTTCTTGAAAAAGACCTGCTTTTCTTCTGCATCATGCCGTTTTTTGACCAAATCAGCAATCATTTCATTTAAGTCTTGGCTGTCTTGCGCCACTAATTGCCGGGCAGACTGAACGATCATTTCCGGCAATCCAAGGCGTTGCGAAATGTCGAATGCGTTACTGCGTCCTGGAATTCCAATCAACAGATGATATGCCGGTTGTAAAGTTTCACTATCAAACTCCATTGACGCGTTAATCGTTTGCGGCCGTTCATAACCATAAGCCTTCAATTCGGGATAGTGGGTCGTTGCCACGACATAACTTCCTTCAGCCCCCACGGCATCCAAAATCGCAATCGCCAAAGCTGCTCCTTCCTGCGGATCAGTTCCGGCACCTAATTCATCGAATAAAACCAGTGATTGGGAAGTAATATGCTTCAAAATATCAACAATGTTGGTCATGTGTGATGAAAAGGTACTCAAACTTTGTTCAATCGACTGTTCATCACCAATGTCAGCAAACACTTCATCAAAAACACCGATCCGACTTTCTTCAGCTGCTGGGATAAATAGGCCAGACTGTCCCATCAATTGAATCAATCCTAAGGTCTTTAACGTGATGGTTTTCCCACCGGTGTTGGGTCCGGTGATGACGATTGCCTGATAATCTTTGCCAAGCGAAATGTCATTTTTAACCACCGTCTTCGGATCAAGGAGCGGGTGCCATGCTTGGCGCAAATAAATGTCATTTTCAGCTGAAATTTCAGGCAACGTTGCCTTAATTTCGTGAGCATACTGGGCCTTGGCATTAATAAAGTCCATCCGGCCTAAAATCCACGCATTTTCAGAAAGTTCATTCGTATACGGGGCGATCAGTTCGGACAATTCGCGCAAAATCCGTTGAATTTCTTCTTTTTCAGCTAATTGTTGCTGCTTCAACCGATTGTTTAAATCCACGATTGCTTGCGGTTCAATAAATAAGGTCTGCCCCGAAGCACTTTGATCGTGAACGACCCCGCCAAACTGGCCGCGATTTTCAGCTTTAACCGGAATTACGTAACGGTCATTCCGAATCGTAACCAGCGAATCGCTTAAATATTTTGACTTGCTTCCACGTGTCAGGCTTGAAAGTTTATCCCGAATCTCAGCTTCTGTATTTTCAATTTGCCGCCGTAAACTCTTCAATAAACTTGAAGCATCATCCGTAACATGCCCATCGCCTTCAATTGAGTTTAATAGACGTTTAGCAACATCGGGTAACGTTTCCAGCTGATCATTTAAATCATAAAGGCGTTGCAAAACCACTTCATCATCAAGCAATTCGCGGAAAAAAGCCTTAACGGCGTTCGTTGCCCGCAAAACCTTCGCGATCATCGCAAGTTCCTTGCCGTTCAAGGTTGCACCAATTTCAAGGCGTTTCAACTGCATTCGAATATCAAGCAGTTTTGGCATTGGAATTCCGCCCTTCAACCGCAAAATATCTGCTCCGTCCTGGGTTTCGTCTAATAATTCATCAATTCGGTCATAATCGCTTTGCGGTTTCATTCGTTCGACCAGTTTTTTCCCGTTTTCAGTTACCGTATATTCTGCGAGTTGCTGCCGAATTTTGTCGTACTCTAATGTCTTTAAAATTTTGCTATTCATGCTGCTCCTCCCTTCTAGAATTGATTTTGATCATTATAGTCATTCATTATCTGCTGTGAGATCACTGGTGTTTTCTTTAAAATCCATTCAGCAACCGGCGATTGTTGAACCGTGGCCCGCACGTTTTGACTTGGCCATGCTGCCATCAATAACAGCGCAAAGAAAATTACCACGTACATTAAAATCGTTGATAGGGCTGCCCCCGCCAAGGCATTAACCTGCGAAATTAATGGTAACTTGGTAATCCCGTTGACTGTCCGGGCTAAAAAACGGTAAATAATACTGCCGACAATTGCAATGATCCAAAATGCAAGCACGTTATAAAACATTCCTGAAAAAATCGAATTTTTCCATAACGCCGGCATCATCGTTGCTAAAGCTGCGCCCATCGGTTTGGCTAAAAAGATTGCGAGCAAAAAAACAATAACGTAACCTGCAACACTTAACAGCGTCATCAAAAGCCCACGCTTAAGGCCAAAGCGAAAAGCTAAAATCAACAATAAAACGATAATTAACGTTAACATTTAATCACCTAGTCTGTCTGATCTTCAATCTTTTGTTGCAACTTATCTAATTCTTCCTGCTTTTCCAATTGATCTGAAACTGCGTTGATTGCTAAAAGTAATGCGGCCTTCTTTTCCGAAAGGGATGGCATCATTTTTTTGATCGTTGCCAATTCTTGGTTTGCAACTTCCATTACCGCATTCATGTGTTCAGGGGTACTCTTCCCAATAATCGTAAATTCTTCGCCGTCAATTTGAACCTTAAACCGGCGTTTTCCCTCTGCCATATCAATTCCGTCCTTTCAATCACTTAATATTGATATTTTAGCATATTTCGCCGTTAAAAGACGGCCGAAGTTCCTTAATAAATCGCCAAGATTTCGATTTAATGGTTGCAACAATTGAAATTTGCTTTATTATTTACAGTAATAGCGATATAATTCGTTCATATATAAGAAAGGAATTTGATTATGTGTGGAATTACAGGATTCATAAATGATTCAATGGGTGCTGATGAAAAACGCCCCATTTTAACTAAAATGATGGATGCAATCAAACACCGTGGTCCCGATAGCGGCGGTCAAGTCGTTGACGAAAATGTTGCCATCGGAATGCGGCGGTTAAGCATTATCGATGTCCACGAAGGTAAGCAACCGATTTTTAACGAAGACAAATCAAAGGTCATCACATTTAACGGTGAAATTTATAACTTCCAAGAACTCCGTGATGAACTTGTTGCTGCCGGACACAAATTTACAACGCATACTGATACGGAAGTTATCCTTCACGGGTATGAAGAATACGGAACAGACATTTTGAAAAAATTACGCGGAATGTTTGCATTCGTAATTTACGATTTCAAAACAAAGGAACTTTTTGGTGCGCGTGATCCATTCGGAATCAAGCCATTTTATTACACTCAAATGGGTGATACCTTCATGTATGGTTCTGAAATCAAGAGTTTCTTGCGTCACCCAGGCTTCAAGAAGGAACTTAACAAGCAAGCCTTGAAACCGTTCATGACGTTCCAATATTCAGCCTTGAATGAAACATTCTTCAAGGGTGTATATAAATTAAAGGAAGGTCATTACTTCATCTATCGTGACGGCACAATGGACATTCACCAATACTTCGACTACAAGGCTCAGCCTTCAAACGAATCATTGAGTGAAATTACTGATGAAATCGACAATGCGGTCGTTGAATCAGTTAAAGCCCACTCAATCACTGATAAGGAAGTTAAAACGGGTGCTTTCCTTTCAAGTGGGGTTGACTCAAGTTACGTTGCTTCAGTTCTTAAGCCGCATACAACATATTCAGTTGGTTTTGACCGCGGAAAAGTTAACGAAATCAACGACGCGGAAGATTTGGCAAAGGAATTAGGAACGAACATGAAGTCCGAAACGATCGATGCCAATGATGCATTCAGTCACTTTGCTCAGATTCAATACTTCCTTGATGAACCTGATTCAAACTTCTCATGCATCCCGTTGTTCTTTTTGTCAAAACTTGCTGCCAAGGATGTTAAGGTTGTTATGAGTGGTGAAGGTGCTGACGAATTATTCGGTGGTTACCAAGCATACGGTTTCTGGACCAAGTCGCGGATGATCCGGTTGATTGCTGAAGCATTGAAGAAGTTGCCGCGCAAGACCCGGAAGAAAATTGCCGATTCAATTCGGGACAAGAACTTCCACGGCAAGGCTCACTTATACACATCAATCGCCCCTGCTGAAGATTTCTTCATCGGCGATTCACGGGTCTTTGAACCGGAAGAAGCAACCGAATTCTTACAAGACGATTATCAAGACGCACCAACGATTCAACAAATCATTGGCCCAACATACGAAAAGGTTGAAGATCAAACTGCTGAAATCCGCAAGATGCAATACCTTGACTTGCACCACTTCATGCCCGGCGACATCTTATTGAAAGCTGATAAGATGACAATGGCCGCTTCACTTGAAGCCCGGGTTCCGATTCTTGATATTGAAGTTGCTAAGGTTTCAGAAAAGGTTCCAACCAAGTACATGATCAACTCAAAGAACACGAAGTACGCATTCCGGCAAGCTGCTAAACGCCACTTACCAAAAGAATGGTACAACCGTGAAAAGCTTGGTTTCCCAACCCCGATTCGGGACTGGTTACACGAAGAAAAGTACTACAAGATCGTGCGGGATGAATTCTCACAAGATTACGTTAAGGAATTCTTCAAGCAAGACAAATTGCTTAAGATGCTCGATGATTACTATGATGGTAAGAATGACAGCCGGAAGCAAATTTGGAATGTTTACACGTTCTTAACATGGTACAAAGTATACTTCATCAATGATGGTGAAAAACCAGCTGTTGAAGAATTTTAATTGAATTAAGAAGGTGTGACAAAACGCTAAAAACGAGCGTGGTGGAAGCAGAAAAACGAACGAATCGCGTCAGCATAGATTCGGAGGTTTTCGAATTTCCAAGTAGCTCGTTTGTTTTGGAACCCGATTATGCAGATATAGCAAAGAGGCTGTGACTTACATCACAACCTCTTAATTTTTATGTTTGATTTATTTCCAAATCAAAGACAACAAAAAAAGCCGCGACTTAAAATCGCAGCTTTTTTATTTATGTCAATTAATAATCGATTATTTAATTGATGGTGTCCCAAGCCAGCCGATGATTTCCTTAACTGTATCAACGACTGCTTGTGTACCAGGAGCAAGTAACTTACGAGGGTCGTAACCTTTACCTTCTTCATCCTTACCTGCTTCGATGTACTTACGAGTTGCAGCAGCAAAGGCAAGTTGGTTTTCTGTGTTGATGTTAACCTTTGAGATACCCATGCTAATTGCTTTTTCGATTTGTTCTTGAGGGATACCTGAACCACCGTGTAATACTAATGGTGTATCAACAGCGTCAGCAATTTCCTTCAAACGGTCGAAGTTAAGACCTTGCCAGTTTTCTGGGTACTTGCCGTGGATGTTACCAATTCCACATGCTAAGTAGTCAACGCCTGTTGCAGCCATTGTCTTAGCTTCTTCAACACTAGCTAATTCGCCGGCACCTGTGACACCGTCTTCTGTACCACCGATTGAACCAACTTCGGCTTCAACAGAAATGCCGCGTTCGTGAGCTAACTTAACAATTTCCTTTGTCTTTTCTAAGTTTTCTTCGAATGGTAAGTCGTGGCCATCAAACATAACTGATGAATAACCAGCCTTAATGCATTCCTTAGCAGCTTCATAGTTACCGTGGTCTAAGTGCATGATAACTGGAACTGTGATGTTCATAACACGCATTTCGTTTTCCACTAAGTTCTTAACTAACTTGTAGTCACCCATGTACTTAGCAGCACCCATTGAGCATTGAATTAAAACAGGTGTGTTTGTTTCTTGGGCAGCTTGAAGAATAGCGCGTGTCCATTCCAAGTTATTTGTGTTGAACGCACCAACAGCGTAGTGACCCTTACGAGCATCGTTGTAGATTGCGTTACCGTTTACGAATACTGACATAAAACAGCCTCCTAAAAATATACATGTAATTACTCTTCCGAGTACGCCACTATTTTACCACACATTTAAGCGGTTGCGAAACCGTCATTTTGTGTTTTTCGGAAAAACACCCCTGCTTTTTAAGCAACGTGATTTTCATGTAAGATATTTTCAACGACTTCTTCCATTTCGGGAGTCCGCTTCCACTCTTCAAAATGGTCAAAATTTTCTTCCGGCATTTCAAAATTTTCGTTAATATAATTTTCGTATGCAATCACATTCTTGGAACGCGGAATGTTTAACTGAACGATTCGGACTTCTTTAATAAAGCCGCGAATCGCTGCTAATTCTGCCCGGCCATTTTGAACAATATTTGAAATTTCAAAATACCGCGAACCATCATTGCGCGTAATTTCTTCAATCAGCGTTAATGTTTCATGACTCTTCATGACGATCCCTCCATTTAAAATTCTTAATTCCAGTGTACAAAAAAATCGGCTAATAAAAAAGAGGTTATGACAACTGTCACAACCTCGGCATAAGAGAGAAAGAGAATTGATTAGAAGGTAAATTATTAAATACCTTACACTGATAATATATATCACCATGTAAGCGTTGTCAATAATATGATAAAAAATTTTTGATTTTAAAATTCAGTTGCCTTTTTGAATTTAATATTCTTTTTCAAACCCTTTCATATTATAATAAAATTCGTGAAGGAGGGATCATATTGATTAACCATAAACAATTCAAACTTAGCGTCATTATTGGGGGCATTATTTTTGGAATTCAACTTTTGATCGGGTTAAATCCGCATACGGGAACTTACCATCGCATTCACCCTGTTTTTGCGCTTTTTAAAACTGAATTATGGTACATTCCGATCCTGTATATTATTTTGAAACTCTTCGTAATTTGTGCGATTATTTACCTGATTTTTCGGGTTATTAATTACTTTTTAAATTATTTTCGAGGTTAAAAATAAGACTGCGTCGCAACTAAGACGTAGCCTTTTTATTATATTCAAATTTTCCGATTATGCTTTCTTCTTTCCCATTTCCTTTAAACCAGGAATCAGCAGCATTACAACAAAACTTAAAAGATACATCACTGACAAGAAGCCCATTACGACATTCATTGAATACTTGCTCATCAAAAAGCCGATTACGATCGTTGAAAAGCTTCCGACCGCTTTCCCGACATTCATGATCAGGTTATTCGCAGTTGCCGAAATATCAGCCGGATACAAGTACGTCATAATGGCCCCATAACCGCCATACATCCCGTTGGCAAAGAAACCAACGATTGCTCCTAAAATAACCAATTCAATCATATTGCGGGCTTGGATCAACGCATAAATCACGAATGCAGCTCCAATCAAGAAACATCCAAATGATTTCCGGGGACCAAAGTAATCCAAGATATTGCCGAAAACAAGCATCCCGATGCACATTCCGATAATCGTCGCTACCATCCATAATGACGATCCGCGAACAGTAATGCCGAGTTGCTTTTGCACAATGGTTGGCAACCAGTTCATCAAACCATAGTAGCCGCCGGTTTGCACGATCAGCATGAAAATCAAGCCAATTGTTTGGCCAGCAAGTTGTGGCGTTTCAAACAACCGTGAGAATGAAACTTTCGGTTTATCTGCTTTCTTTTGGTTATTCAAGAACGTCGGACTTTCCTTCAAATTCCGCCGAATAAAGAATGCCAAGATCACTGGGAAGACGCCGACTAGGAACAAGACGTGCCAGCCAAAGTGCGGTAAGATCAATGCTGACAAAACCGCAGCAATGATTCCTCCAAGTTGACCGCCGATACTTGCAATTGCCGTCACGCGCCCATACCGTTTAGCCGAGAAATATTCACCGATCATTGCCATCCCGGCACCGTATTCTCCCCCTTCACCAAAGCCGACGAGGAACCGCAAAATGCAAACCATTGTGAAGCTGTTCGCAAAGTACATCAACGCTGTTGCCCCAGCAAAAATAAAGATCGTATATGAAAAGATCTTTACCCGGCCATATTTATCGCTCAGGATTCCGAAAATCAATCCGCCAAGCAACATTCCGAGGTTAGTGATCGTATTGATCATTCCGGCTTGCGTCGTCGTAATTCCTAAACTGGCAATTACCGAAGTCAACGCGAAAGACATGAAGTTAAAGTCCATGTTTTCAAAAGAAAAACCAGTCGCAGTAGACGCAATTACCCGTTTTTGATCCTTACTGAGACTGGTTGGTTTTGAATTATCCATAATATCTTCCTCCAAAATTAATGCTCACAGGCATCGTTTATTTTGACTTAAGTCATACTAGGAGGATATTTTACGCTAATTATTAAAAAAATCAAATTAAAAAAGGAAGATGTGTAAAAAATCGCATCTTCCTTGCTATTTTGTGCATAATCGGGTTCCAAAACAAACGAGCTATGTGGAAGTTCGAAAAGCTTCGAATCTATGCTCCGCGATTCGTTCGCTTTTCTGCTTCCACCACACTCGTTTTTGACGTTTTGTCACACCTTCACATTAAGCTTCCTGTTCTTCTTTTTTCTCCGCTTGTTCTTCTTGCTTGCGTTCGATTTTTTCTTCTTCAGATTCTTTTTCCATGATCCGGTTGTATTTCTTCTTTAAAATCAAGAGAAGAATACATGCCACGACGTAGAACCCTGCTGCGATGTAATATGCAATCGCATAGCCTGATGGATCTTTCAGTAAGAATAATGATGTAAATAATCCAACCCCGATTCCGACAACCGCATTGACGATCGTTGTTAATGAACTAAATGCAGGCCGTAAGTTTTTCGGGACAAGTGCCATTTGCAATGACTGTTGAACCGGCATTGAAGCGTTGGCCAAACCTGAACGAAGGAATAACACAATTCCGATTGCAATTGCCACGTTGCTGCCGAAGATGTTCCCCTTCGCCATCAACAGCATTAATGGCGTACATGAAAGCGTCATAACTGAAATTGAGACAATTGAACCAAGTTTCTTTTCCAACCACGGTGCAAATGTATAACCAATCAGCATCGCAAAGGTTTGCAAAGTAATGATCGTTGAAACGGTTCCCCGTTGAATATGCAAGAAGTTATTCAGGTAAATTGGGAAATATGGTGTTACCAAGTATGCCCCTACCCGAATTAAGGCAAGGAACGTAACGAATAAAACAATATCCTTTTGCGCCAACATCTTAAAGTTAACGGCCTTCTTTGCTTTCCGTTCAGCAAGTTCGGCTTCCGTTTCTGTGTAGTCGCTTGGCCGTTCCTTCAAGAACAATGAGCAAATAAATGCCAGGATAGTAAAGCCAATCGCAATGTAGATCACTGACTTGTATGATGTGATGTAGTTATGTAATGTGCTGCCCGTCATGTGAGCCTGGTTTCCTGACAAAACTGAAGCCTTGTCGTAACCGATCCCCATGATTTTACTGAAGACCCAAACAACAACCTTGCCGCCAAAGAACGTTACGATTGCTTGGGTAACCAGGTTGGTGATCATCACGGCTGACATCATGAATGTCCGAATTTTCCGTGGAACATAAACTGAATACATTAACGGGTACATGAAATCGTAAATCCCCACCCCGGCAGTCAATAACGCATATGAAATCGCAATAATTTGCGTATTTTCAGTAAAAATCATTGCTAACATCGTTGCAATCGTTAAAATTGGAGCAACAACTAAAACTTTTTTATATCCGGTCTTGTGAATGTAAATCAGCATAATCGCCATTAAAACTGATCCAATCGCAGTATAAATATTCAGTCCGGTAACAACTTTCGGCGCAGCAAGGTCAAGGTATGAAACCAATGTATTATTGGTGATCCCTGTAACCGCACCTAATAAACCATAAATTACAATGTATACAAAACAGTTCCGTTTATACCGGCTTTCCCAATGAAGCGCCGGGTCATTTAACGCGGGCATTCCTGACATTTCGCCATCTCCTTTAATTAACGTTAAATTAAGTATACCATTCTTTTTAATCATTTTATAATCTTTTTGACATATTTTTATCATATTCAATTCATTATTTTATTAAAATCTTTTAATCACGGGCTTTATCTCCATTTAATTTATTATTTGACCTTTTTTGACCAAAGGGTTAGAATGTAATCAATCAGTTTTGTGTGCTAAACTCAAACTAGTTACTTTATTTTAAGGAGGCAAATTCTCATGAATTTAGTTCCAACAGTTATTGAACAATCTGGTCAAGGCGAACGAGCTTATGACATTTACTCTCGTTTGTTAAAGGACCGGATCATTATGGTATCAGGTGAAATCAACGACGACATGGCAAACGCCATTATCGCCCAATTACTTTTCCTTGATGCCCAAGATTCAGAAAAAGATATTTACATGTACATTAACTCACCCGGTGGTTCTGTTTCAGCTGGGCTTGCAATTTACGACACAATGAACTTCGTTAACGCTGATGTTCAAACAATCGTAATGGGCATGGCTGCATCAATGGCATCAATCCTTGCAACCGCTGGAGCAAAAGGCAAACGGTTTGCATTGCCAAACTCAGAAATTATGATTCACCAACCACTTGGCGGTGCTCAAGGTCAATCAACTGAAATTCAAATTGCAGCTGAACACATTCTTAAGACCCGCAAGTTGATCAATCAAATTCTTGCTGACCACACTGGTCAATCAATCAAGAAGATCAACGCCGACACTGATCGGGATAACTTCATGACTGCTCAAGAAGCCGTTGATTATGGTTTGATTGATGGAATCATGGAAAACAAAAAGAAAATGAAATAAATTTAATTTAACTGAAAGAGACTGTAACATAAGTATTCAATAAGCAGCCTCAATTATAAAAATAGCGAAATTCAATTTAAAAAAATTGAATTTCGCTATTTTTCTTTTAGATTAAATTGATATTCACAAAATTGACCAATCTTATTGATCAATTTTTTCATATGCCGATGTTTCGACTTTAATTCGCTGCTTTTTTGTTTATCGGGATTTAGGACCGGCATTATTTTTACTCAAATCCAGTCCCGTTATCAGATACTTACTCATATTATTCGCTACTTCCTGCTATGTTAATTAATGCTTATTATAACAAACCATTTTTAGCAATTACATTTGACAAATTATTCTGATTTATTATAATCAATTAAGTAAGTGAGTAATCACTCACAAATTTAAAAGAGGTGAATTTTATGAATAAAAATGTTATCCAAGTTGAACAACTCTCAAAAAGCTTTGGTAAACAACAAGTTTTAAAAAAATTACTTTACATATTCCTCAAGGGAAAATTATTGGTTTATTAGGTCCTTCCGGTGCTGGTAAATCAACCATCATCAAATTAATTTTAGGAATGGAAAAAGCCGATACAGGCACTATTAAAATCTATGACAAGACAATGCCCAACCGTAAATTATTAGAAAAAATCGGCTATATGGCACAATCTGATGCCTTATATAAACAACTCAAAGGATACGAAAATTTAAAATTCTTTGCTGCAATGAAAGGTATTAAAAGCAAAAAACAAGATGCAGAAATCGAACGTGTGGCAAAAGTCGTAGGATTGGAGAATCAACTTGACAAATATGTTAAAAACTACTCTGGCGGAATGATGCGGCGCTTGTCACTTGCAATTTCACTTCTGGACAAGCCGGAATTATTAATTCTAGATGAGCCAACTGTCGGTATTGATCCAGTTTTAAGTCATCAAATTTGGCAAGAACTGCGTATAATGCGGGATAATGGGACAACCATTTTAATTACTACACACATTATGGCAGAAGCTGAATTAACTAACCGAGTTGCACTATTGCGCAATGGAAAAATCATTGCGGATGATACTCCTGCAAACTTAAAAACTCAATATCATGCTGATTCAATTGAACAAGTCTTCATGAAAGCGGAGGAAAACTAATGAGAACCATTGCACTTACAAAAAGGATTTTAAAAGAATTAATTCGCGATACGCGCACTTTATTATTAGTTTTAGTCATGCCAATTATTATCATGGCCTTGCTTAAATTTGCATTCACTGCGAATACTAATACAAACGCCACTGTCGGCCTGATTAATACCAGCTCTCAAATTGAAAAAAAACTGGATGACAATCAAAATATCTCGGTAAAAAATTATTCTTCAAAACAAAAAGCAATGGATGCTTTACATGACAATCGCATTGCTGGAATTATTGAATATGATCAAAGTCAAAATAAATACAAGGCAACCTACTCAAATGACAATGTCGAAAAGACAAATATCATCAAGATGGGCTTGCAATCAGTTTTGATTAAAGAAAACATTAACCATGTCAAAAACAAGATTTCAACTATGAGTGCTAATCTGCAAAAATTAGCCCCTGTTTTGGCAAAACAAAATCCTGCTTTGGCACAACAATTAACTCAAACAAAACATTCACATGCTGAAAAGCAAGCTACTTTAAGTTCCAAATATTTGTATGGTAACAAAAACACTTCATACTTTGACACCATTATTCCTACTTTATTGAATGTTTTTGTCTTTCTCTTTGTATTCTTAACTTCTGGAATGGCACTCTTAAACGAACGGATTCAAGGAACGTTAGACCGGATGCTCGCTACGCCAATTCGTCGCGGCGAAATCGTTCTTGGATACTTTTTAAGTTACGGAATTGTAGCAGTCCTGCAAACATTGATTACCGTCTCATTCAGCATTAAAATATTAAATGTCGAAATCCGAGGCAGTGTCCTGCTACTGATGATGGTTAACTTAATTGTCGCGTTTGTTGCGTTAGCATTAGGATTATTACTCTCGACACTGGCTGAATCACAGTTTCAAATGATGCAATTCATTCCCCTTGCGTTAGTTCCGCAAATTTTCTTCTGCGGAATCGTGCCGTTAGACTCAATGCCTAAGTGGATTAGATGGATTGGCGACATAATGCCGCTTCAATATTCTGGAACAGCTTCAAAAGCAATCGTTATTCAAGGAGCTTCTTTGCACCAAATCATGCCTCAAGTCTTGATTTTACTTGCCTTTGTAGTTGTGATTGCAATGCTGAACATCATTGGACTAAAACGCTACAGAAAGGTCTAACAATGGAAGATACAGAAATAATTACACTTGAAAAATGGTATGAATTAAGCGAAATGGCTAATGGTAAACGCCAAGTAATGCTTGCTGCGTTACATCTCTTTGCCGACAATGGAATCAATAATACTAGTACTGCTCAAATTGCCAAGCAAGCTGGTGTAAGTCAAGCAACCATTTTCAAATATTTTCACACAAAAGATGAACTGTTAATGGCAATTCTGGATCCATTATTCAATAATCTATTTTCAGAATATAAAAGTACTTTTAAAGATAAAATCTTAGAGGTGGCCACCGATAAACAAATTTCTTTGCAACAAGTGATTTATACTTTGGTAAAAGACCGGTTTAACATTGTTTTTGAAAATCGAAACGCCGTAATTATTTTGATTACCGGCATCCTCATTGATGATAAAATCCGGCAACGTTTTGTTTCTCTTTTACAAACAGGTGTTTCCGAGATTGGTCCTAAGCTATTGGAATTATTAAGCCAATTTAGTGAATTTAACCAAGATTTATCCCTTTATGAACTGCTGCGTATCTTTATTGGTCAAATCGCTAGTTATTTCATCATGCATGAAAAGATACTTCCAGATGCTCAATATGACGTTGAAAATGATGTAAAACGCCTATCATTTGAATTATATCGTGCAATTACTAAATAACAAAAAAGAGGTTGTGACATAAGTCACTAATTACAGGAGACACTTCAGCGAGAATTCGCTGAAATGCCTCCTTTCATTTATAATAAGTAAAAAAGAAGTTACCTCGCACGTAACTTCTTCATTAAGAATATAAGCCCCTATGAAAACCAGGAACAACTATAACACAAATCAAATGACTTTAGAAATTTCTCTCCAATTTGGACCTAAACCTAATCATCCAGCTTCATTAATTAACGACTTTATTGATACTAAAAACTATATTTTGGGGACCACAGGTCTATTCTTCTCCTGGATTATTAAAATTGATCTTATTTGCTTACTCTCGCGATGTTTATTCATGTCGTAAAATTGAAACTTTTGCGCAAGAAAATAAATATGCAGAATGGCTAGTTCAAGCCGATTGCCCATCTTATCGTACAATTACTCGCTTTATTACTTCTAAAGAAATCGATGATATTTTTCAAAATTTCTCAGCTA
>DSTMR04002__coassemble_639_pt1 | contig 67666 bp, 70 predicted proteins | sample DSTMR04002__metabat2_high_PE_019 | metagenome-assembled genome bin DSTMR04002
ACGACCAAAACCATTAATACCTACTTTTGTAGTCATATTAATATTCCTCCTAAAAGGTAAATTTATACTTAAAGGAAATTAAGAATCCTTAATAACCCTCAACACTTTTGAATTATATCAGTAAAAATAAACGTATGCAAGCATATTCATCTTATAAGAGACTAAATATTTATTATCCCAGTAAAACGTTTTCGCCCAAGGCTTTTATTCTCTTAGTAAAGCGTGTACAATACTTATGCATATAAAAAATTCGAATAGATTTTGCGCCCAATAATTTTTTATTTTTATGGGTATAAAAAAAGAGGTTCAAAACTTGAACCTCTTGATGAATGCGCCAACTGGGAGTCGAACCCAGATTACAAGAACCGGAATCTTGTGTGCGATCCATTACACTATCGGCGCATTACTTTATTATACTAACCTATTCACTATAAAATTGCAACACCTATTTTCAATCTGTGAGGAAAAAAATGAAAATTTCACAAAATTTGAAACAAAAACAGCTGCAAAAGCTTGCAATGACGCAACAAATGCAGCAATCAATCAAAATTTTAAAATCGACTAACGAAGAACTTACAAAACTGATCAAGCAACGTGAACTCGAAAATCCATTTATCGAAGTTCATGATTCGCATCCGCAAAATTCTGAGACGGTTGATTTCACTAACTTGATTTCCAACCGGCAACCATCGCTCGATGATTACCTGCTTGACCAGGTTCATCTTACGATGCGCAATACCCCGATCCGGACATTGGTGATCTACTTTATTGAAAATCTAGATGATAACGGTTATTTGAAACTCGACGTTGATCAAATGACCCATGACCAAAAATTTGATCCAACATTGGTTGCTGACGCGTTGACCCTCTTGCATCAGCTTGATCCGCCCGGAATCGGAGCCCGCAACCTGCAAGAATGTCTCTTGCTTCAAGCTGAACTTGATCCAGATGCGCCGCAACTTGCGGTTCCAATTTTGCAAAACGACTTTGAACAGCTCGTAAATAAAAATTGGAATCAGATTGCAACTAAATATTCGATTACCGAAGATGATGCGGTTGCCATTTTGCAATATGTTCAGACCCTTTCACCCGCTCCCGGTTTAGGGTACCAGCATCCCAACACCGAATACATCTATCCTGACCTGAAAGTTACGGTAAATGACGGGATTCCTGCAGTTACACTCACCAAGCATGCACTGCCGCAATTAACATTCAATCAGGAATATTTTGAGGAAATGAACCAGTCAGATGATCCTACCGTTCAGTCCTTTGTTAACCAGAAAAAGCGGGAATATGACCAGCTCGACAGCCAGATCAATCAGCGTGAAAAAACAATTTTGATGGTGGGGCAAGCAATTATTGCCCGCCAGCAAAAATTCTTTACAGATTCCACGCATCCGCTCAAACCGTTACTTTTGCGTGACATTGCACATCAGCTTCAGCTTCATGAATCGACCATTAGTCGGGCTGTTAATGGTAAATATTTGAAAACTGATTTTGGAACGTATGAACTGAAATCCTTCTTTACAACCGCTGCCCGCTATGCGGCTGATCAAGAATTAAGTACCAATTCAGTACAACGAATGATTCAAGATTTAGTTGCGAACGAAGATCCGCACCATCCGCTTTCTGATCAAAAAATCGTCGATCTTTTAACGGCTAAAGAAATCAAAATCTCACGGCGGACAGTTGCAAAATACCGTTCACAACTTGGAATTCCATCATCAAGCAAACGAAAGCAATAAAAAAATCATTGGCATTTTCAGCCAATGACTTTTTTATTATTCAACCGTTACACTCTTTGCAAGGTTCCGTGGTTTATCAACATCGTATCCGCGTTGTTCACTTGCATAGTAAGCAAGTAATTGAGCGGGAATAATTGCAACCAATGATGTTAATAACGGGTGAACCGTTGGCAATACGATTTGATCGGTATCCTTTGCTAAATCTTTTGAAACAATTGAAATCACGTTTGCGCCCCGGGCAACCACTTCTTCTTCGTTGCTCCGTGTGTGTGATGCAATTGCATGATCGGTGATAATTGAAATTACCGGTGTTCCTTCTTCGATCAAAGCAATTGTTCCGTGTTTCAATTCTCCGGCAGCAAATCCTTCAGTTTGAATATATGAAACTTCTTTCAACTTCAATGCTGCTTCAATTGCCGTATCATAATCAATCGCCCGGCCAATGTAAAATGCATTCCGTGCCTTTGCAAGGTACTTTTGAGCAAGCTTTTCAATATCGTGCTTTTCGTCGACCAATTCTTGCATTCCGTTCGCAACAATCGATAATTCCTTCCGCACATCAAAGTCTTTAGCTTCCTGATAGCCCATGTCAACTCCAAGGGCCTTTGCCAATAAAGCTTCAACTGCAATTTGAGCAGTGTATGCCTTAGTTGAAGCAACCGCAATTTCTGGGCCAGCATACAATAATAAGGTATACGTTGCTTCCCGTGATAACGTTGAGTTTGCAACGTTAGTGATCGTTAAGCTTGGATAACCGGCTTCATTAACCTGTGTTAATACTTGGTGGCTATCTGCGGTTTCGCCACTTTGAGTCAAGAAAATGAAGAATGGCTTCTTTGATAACAATGGTTGGTTGTAAGCAAATTCAGAAGCAACGTGCACTTCAGTTGGAATCTTGGCGAATTTTTCAAACAATTCATGGCCAACCAAACCAGCATGGTAACTTGTTCCGGCAGCCACAATGTAAAGCCGATCAGCATCTTCGATCGCATTGATCAAATCTTGGGCGATCTTCATTGAGCCGTCTTCATTTGTATATTCTTGAACTAACTTGTGCATTACTGCTGGTTGTTCATCAATTTCCTTCAACATGAAGTGTTCATAAGCACCCTTTTCTGAAGCACTTGCATCTTCATCAACGTGGAATGTCTTCCGTTCAACCGGTTGGCCGTTAGCATCTTGAATCTTAATTTCATCTGCCGTTAATTCAACGATTTCGCCGTCATGTAATTCAATGAAATCATGGGTAACGTTTAACATTGCCATTGCATCTGAGCAGACAACGTTGAATCCGTCACAAACCCCGATCAATAATGGGCTCTTCTTCTTTGCGATATATAATGTTTCTGGATTTTCACGGTCGATCATCAAAATTCCGTAAGTTGAACCATCATCTAAAACGCTGATTGTCTTCTTGAATGCTTCAAGGGTTGACATTCCTTCCTTCGCAAAATGACCGACTAATTGAACGATCACTTCAGAATCTGTTTCGCCAGCAAATTTAACTCCTTGAAGGTATTCTTCCTTCAATTCCTTAAAGTTTGTAATTACCCCATTGTGAACAAGGTAAAACCGACCATCTTCTGAAACATGCGGGTGGGCATTGGCTTCACTCGGAATTCCGTGCGTTGCCCACCGTGTATGAGCAACCCCAATTGTTCCGTGAACGTCGTCGCCGATCTTCTTTTCAAGTTCTGAGATGCGACCCTTCGTTTTGATTAAATAATCTTTTCCTTTTTCATCATTAACGTAAATTCCGGCTGAATCGTATCCCCGATATTCCAATTTCTTTAATCCGTGAATCAATAATTCAACTGCGTTGTCGTTTCCGACTTCACCGACAATTCCACACATAATGTTATCCTCTTCCTGTTTATCAATTTAAGATTTTTATAATTGGTATAGATTAATTTAAAATGATATTAATCAATGCAATTAATAATATATCCATGTTTTGATTAAATGTCAAACATAAAATCAATTATTGGTATAGGACTATACCAATATCAAAAAAAGAGGATGCAACCGCAATTGCATCCTCTTAGATATTAATTAATTACCGCCGAATGTTTTGCCGAATTTCAGCTTTCAAGAACAATTTTGTAACGTCCGCTTCAATATCAGCAACCATCCGTTCAAACATTTCGTAACCATCTGCTTGGTATTCAACTAACGGATTCAATTGACCATATCCCCGCAATCCGATTGATTGCCGTAATTGGTCCATTTCATCAATGTGGTTTGTCCAGTGGTCATCAACGACCCGCAAGATAACAACCTTTTCGAATTCAAGCATTTGAGCTGGATCGTTCAGTTGTTTTGCTTTTCCTTGATAGTTTTCTTCTGCAAGGTCCATCAAGTAATCTTGGATCTCTTCCGGAGTCTTGCCGGCAAAATCATTGACCGTGATGCTGCCTTCCTTAACCATGTTAGCTTCTGCAAATTCAACCAAACCATCTAAATCCCATTCAGACTTGTCACCTTGAGTCCGAACTTCAACGGCGTGTTTAACCGTCCGACGAATCATTGGCATAATAACGTCTTTCAAACTCTTATCTTCAAGAATTACTTCTTGACGTTGCTTGTAAATGACTTCCCGTTGAGCCCGCATAACATCATCATATTGAAGAACTTGTTTCCGGGTATCGTAGTTGTTCCCTTCAACCCGTTTTTGAGCAGATTCAACTTGCTTGGTGATCATCTTTGATTGGATAACTGCTTCGTCATCGGCAACCTTCATGCTTTCAAGCAAATCCTTAATCTTTTCTGAACCGAACCGGAGCATCAAGTCATCTTCAAGTGAAAGATAGAATTGTGACAATCCTGGATCACCTTGACGACCTGAACGTCCCCGCAACTGGTTATCGATTCGCCGTGATTCGTGCCGTTCAGTTCCGATAACAGCAAGACCGCCTAAGTCACGCACTCCAGGTCCTAACTTAATATCAGTCCCACGACCAGCCATGTTCGTCGCAATCGTAACTGCGCCGCGTTGACCAGCATTCGCAACAATTTCCGCTTCCTTAGCGTGGTTCTTCGCATTCAAAACAGCGTGCGGAATACCGCGTTTATCAAGCAATTGTGAAAGATATTCAGACGTTTCAACCGCAACCGTTCCGACTAAGACTGGTTGACCAGCTTTGTGACGCCGTTCAATGTCATCGGCAACTGCATTGAACTTGCTCTTCAATGTTGGGTACAACAAGTCTGGACGGTCATCCCGAATAACCGGTTTGTTGGTTGGAATCGTAATAACTTGCATGTTGTAGATTTCACGGAATTCTTCTTCTTCAGTCTTTGCTGTCCCGGTCATTCCGGCTAACTTACTGTACATCCGGAAGAAGTTCTGGTACGTGATGTTGGCCATGGTCTTCGTTTCTTCTTGGATTTCAACGTGTTCCTTGGCTTCAATTGCTTGGTGCAATCCATCTGAATAACGCCGACCATCCATTACACGTCCGGTAAATTGATCAACGATCAAAACTTCACCCTTTTGAACAACATAGTCTTTATCCCGCAACATAATGTAGTTTGCCCGCAAGGCATTGTCCAAGTGGTGGTTCAATGCCGTGTTGTCTGGATCGAACAAGTTTGTCAATCCAAAGTACTTTTCAGCTTTTTGAATCCCTTCTTCAGTCAATGAAACGGTCTTTGATTCAAGATCAATGTTGTAATCTTCGTCTTCAGTCAATGTCTTCGCAAACCGGTCTGTCCGAACATACAATGAAGTTGAGCCCGTTGCTTGACCAGAAATGATCAATGGAGTCCGCGCTTCATCGATCAAAATCGAGTCTACTTCGTCGACGATTACGTAGTTCAATGGCCGTTGAACCATATCTTCTTTATAAACAACCATGTTATCCCGCAAATAGTCGAATCCAAGTTCACTGTTTGTTGAATATGTGATGTCCGCATTGTATGCTTCCCGTTTTTCTTCTGGTGACTTGCTTGAAACGTTTAATCCAACCGTTAATCCAAGCCACTTATATAATTCACCCATTTCAGTTGCATCACGTTCTGAAAGGTATTCGTTAACCGTAACAACGTGAACCCCTTTCCCTGAAAGGGCGTTCAAGTAAACCGGCATGGTAGCCGTCAAGGTTTTCCCTTCACCAGTTTTCATTTCAGCAATGTTACCTTCATGAAGAACGATTCCACCTAAAATTTGAACGTGGTACGGGTATAAGCCCAAGACACGCTTAGCACCTTCACGAGCAACGGCAAATGCTTCTGGAAGCAAATCATCTAATGTTTCGCCGTTTTGATATCTTTCTTTAAATTTCGGTGTTTGAGCTTTTAATTCTTCATCTGAAAGCTTTGCCATTTGATCAGCATAACTTTCAACCTTATTTGCAATTTTATTTAAGCGTTTAATTTCGCGTTTATCACTTTCAACCCATTTTTTAAGAATATTAACCATATCTGATTCCCTTCTAAAGTTTTCATTTGGTTAATTGAAAAATATACCAAGTCTAATAATATCATTTTTCAACGGCTTTTCAAACCGCTAAAGAAGCGTTTCTTCCCTTTTATGAAAAATTTAATTAAAAAATTTAGTTATTTTGCCGTTAACATCGAAAAGAGGCCGCACTAACCTAGCGCAGCCTCTCCCACGGTAATGCCCACTTTACCGCAATTTCGATTTAGTTTTTAATTAATTATTCTTCATTAATATCAATCAAACCGTACCGACCATCACGCCGCCGGTAAACAATGTTAATGTCGTCATTTTCAGCATCTTTGTAAATAAAGAAGTTATGCCCAAGCATTTCCATTTGCAAAACTGCTTCTTCGCTGTCCATTGGTTTAACGGCAATGTTCTTTGTTCTTACGATTTCAATTTTCTTTTCATCAGCTTCGCCTTCAACGTCGTTAACGAAGTCTGCATGGTCAAAGCCCTTTTCACGTGACTTACGGTTCACCTTTGTCTTGTGTTTCCGAATTTGACGGATCAATTTATCGGTAACCAAATCAATGCTGCCGTACATGTCAGTTGATGTTTCTTCTGCACGTAATACCAAGTATGGAAGCGGGATTGTAACTTCCACCTTCGCCATCTTATCTGGATATGTCTTTAAATTAACATGCGCCGTTGCATTGATATTTTGATCCAAATATTTTTCTAATTTGGAAACTTTCTTTTCGATATAGTCCCGAATTGCCGATGTTACTTCAATATTTTCCCCGCGAACGTTAACCTTTAACATAATAATTTCTCCTTTCACAACTGAGTATCACTACTCAAAAGAGACCTCTCATCTCTTCACTTTTATTATATCCGAAAACGCTTTAATTAACAATCAATTGCATTAATTTAAATAAATCTTAACGTGCAAGGGTAACTGACCGAACCTCAGTTGCACCGGCTTTTAATAATAGATCTTGTGCATGATAAAGAGTCCGGCCCGTTGTGTAAATATCATCGATCAATACTACAAATTGATTTTTGACTTTTGCAGGAGATTTCAAAATAAACGGCTGTTGCGTTTGCATCCGTTCTGTCCGATTTTTATGCGATTGTTTGACTTGATGCCGATCATCATCCATTTCCAGCCACTGTCCAGTTTTCAAACTCGCAGTTAATCCTTTTACCTGGTTAAATCCCCGCTCACTAACCATGGTTTGCTGATCAACTGGAATAATACAGTACTTCCATTTGCGTTGCGGATATTTTTGCCGAATAAACTGTTGAAATTCGGCTTGAAAAACCTTTCGTAAATAGTAATCGCCCGCAAATTTATACTGTTCAAAATAATCCCGCATTGCTTCGTTATGATAACAATATAATGCCTGATTATCCAAAAGCGGTTTTCCCATTTTTCGCCACCGCACACAGTCAGCACAATATTGTGAAGCACACATCCGTCCGCATCCCATACAAGTTGGACCGTCAATTCGCTGAAAGCAGCTTTGACAATCATCGCAAATAAATTTTTCTTTAAAAGGATCAGGTGAAAAAATCCACGCAAGGCTCAATGAATAATCTAAATCACGTTTGCATAATAAGCATTTACGATTCATGGAGTAATTTAGCCGCCTTTCGGTTTAATTGTTTTATTTGCCTTGCCGCTTGCTGAACCTTTAAAGAATAATATCTGATCACAAAATATACGTCTCCGGTGGGGCGCTCCCGACTCCGTCCGACCCGGCCGGCAATTTGAACCAGCGATGACCGTGAAAAATTTGAATCATTGGCATCCCAAACCATTAAATCCAAATTTTTAAACGTCACGCCCCGCTCTAAAATCGTTGTTGTTACTAAATACCGGTACTCTCCATCTCGTAGCCGTTGCACCTTTTCGAGACGCTGCGGATCATTGGCGTGGACCGTATCCCCGGCTACCGTTGAAGGAACAATTTTTTGGATCGCTTCATAAAGCGGCGCAAGCATTTTTATCCGCGGAACAAAAATTAAAAACGGTGTTTGCTGCGTAACCCACTTTAGAATGATTTTCCGAAGTTTAGATGACAGCTTTTGGTGATCAATCTGCCGCTTCATTTGACGCTCAACCATAAATTTAATTTCAGGGAGCTGATGCTGATGAAACCGTAATGGCAGGTAGTCAAGGGTCAGCTGACGTTTTCGAATCATTTTCATCGAATTTTCATCTGGCGTCGCCGTTAAATAAAGCATTACGCCGTTTTCCTTACATGCATTCTTTGCCCCGGCTGCAAGGCTTAAATTATTTACGTATGGAAAAGAGTCGACTTCATCGATGACTAAAACATCAAATGCATGGTAAAACTTCATTAACTGGTGGGTCGTGCACACCGTCAATTGCGAATAAAAATATTGATTTGCCTGTCCGTGAAGCAGCAAACAATCAACGTTTGCAAATGCTGCTTGAATTCGTGGAAATAATTCATTACAAACATCAATTCGCGGCGATGCAAGCGCAATTCTTTTTCCCTGCCGAATACTTTCCGTTAACATCGGAAACAGCATTTCCGTTTTGCCAGCTCCGGTAACTGCCCAAACTAAATGATTTTGCCGGTGCGCAACCTTTTCGATCAGTTGCTGCGCGCATTGCGCTTGAAACGGCGAAAGCGTCCCCTTCCACGTTAAAATTTCAGATGGAATGTCAAACTGATTCGGTTCCCTAATCCGATAAAGCTTATTCCGGTTTGTTAATCGCCCAAATTGAATACAATTACGACAATAGTAGTCACCATTAGGCAACATCGCCTCATTCAACGGTGTGCGTCCTAAACAACGTTGGCAACACACTTCAGATCCAGATTTTAAAAGCGCATTCTCACCGGTTAAATTTAATTGTATAATGTCATCAGGCGCTAGTTGACGGTCCGTTACTTGGCGACCGTATAATTGGGAAATCTCCATTTTCATCCCTCCACTAATAACTACGCAATTGTTTATCATTTTGGAGCAATCATGAAAGAAAATTATCGCACGATTCGCCAGTCAGGAAATTTTTCGCAGATTATCAAAAAATCGGAATTTATCTGCTCAATTGCCCGCTGTCAATCAGAAAAAGAAGCCCTTGATTTTATCGACCAAGTTTCAAATCTACATAATAAGGCCCGGCATAATTGCTTTGCATTTATGGTCGGATTAAACGATCAGATTCAACGTGCAAGTGATAACGGTGAGCCGTCTGGAACTGCCGGCGTCCCCATTTTAAACGCGCTCAAACAAAACCATTTGCATAACGTGGTCGCAGTCGTCACCCGTTACTTTGGCGGAATTAAATTAGGAACCGGCGGATTAATCAGGGCATATAACGGCACAACGGCCGAAGCGATTCGCCAAATTGGAATCGTTGAGCGCATCGGAATGAACGAGGTTCAGTTTCAGGTTGAATATTCGCGCTTTGAAAAGATTAAATATTATTTAGAACAGCATGATGTTCACCTTTCTTCAACTGACTATGCGGAAAAAATTACCCTAACTGTTCTGCTTCCACACGCTAAAATCAATCACTTTGAAGAAGTCCTTCAAAATTTTCTCGGCGTGCAATTATCATTTACCATCGGCAAAGAAAGTTATGCTGATCAACCAGTTGAAAAATAAAAAAACGGTAAGGAAATTATTATTCCTTACCGTTTTTATGTTCGCTTGATTTTAATACGATCCGTTTGATCAAATTCAAAAGCGGTTGGTGATTCCCACCGACCAATCCAATCAATTCAACAAAAATTTCAAGTCCAAGCAACGTTGCGATCGTCAGCAACAATGAACCAAAAATATTTGAGATTGGATAAAGCAATGAAATAAATGAAAAGATCAACGCAATCCCATAAATTACCAGCACTGTTTGCCGGTGCGATAATCCCATCTGCATCAACCGGTGATGCAAGTGATGCTTATCAGGTTTCATAATCGGTTTCTTATTTAATGCCCGTCGAATAATCGCAAAAACCGTATCTGTGATTGGAACTCCCAAAATAATTACCGGGATAATGATCGAAATAAACGTTGCGTTCTTTAGTCCAAACAACGCAAACACTGAAATCATAAAGCCGATAAATAACGATCCGGTATCCCCAAGATAAATCGTCGCAGGGTGGAAGTTATATGGTAAAAAGCCGATCAGCGCAGCCACCAGCGTCGCAATCATCAACGAAATAAACGTATTCGTAACGTTTAAAAAGAAATACCCGGTCAATGCACTGGTTGTGAGGGCAATGATCGCAATCCCCGTTGCCAATCCATCAAGACCGTCGATCAGGTTGATCGCGTTTGTAATTGCCAAGATCCAAATCAACGTGATCGGCAAGCTCAACAATCCGAGCTTAACCGTTCCGGCAAATGGAATCGTCAGCGTTGTCATTCGGATATGGGCAACATAGTAAACGACCAGCGCCGCCGTTGTTAATCCAATCAATTTTTGAAATGGTTTTAATTCATAAATGTCATCAATAATTCCTGTAATCAATACAATGCACTGCGCAATAAACAGCGCAATCATCATCCGCATTGGGTATTGGCCATGCAATAAAACAAAGTTTGTAAAGTTAAATGCAATAAAAATCGCTAAGCCACCCATCGTCGGCATTGTTTTCTTATTTACCCGGCGCGCATTCGGCTTATCAACCGCGCCCACGCGAAATGCAAGCTGCCGTACCACCGGAACAAGCAATGCAGAAATTAAAATTGTTGCGAAAATCGACGCAAAAATTTTATACATAGGATGTCCTCTTTCTGTTATCCGTATCATCAATTCGACACGATACTACCTGATATCATATCATAATTAACCTGCCAAGGGGGATGAATATTGAAAATCACACCTTAATTTTCAAATTAAATTCACGTTTAAAGTTCAATATGATACGATACATGGAAGAGAAAGAAGGAATTTTTATGCAATATGATACCTTGCTTTTCGACATCGATAATACATTACTTGATTTTGAAGCTGACGAAAGCCAGGCTTTAAAGCGTCTTTTTGATTTTGTCGGAATTGAATTGACCGATGACCTTCATCAAAAATATTCAGCTTATAATCAAAGTCTTTGGCGGAAACTGGAACGTAATGAAATTACCCGTGAAGAACTTCTTGCGACTCGTTTCAACGTCTTCTTTAAGGAAAACTTCAACCGCGATGTAACGGACTTGAATTTGAATGACCGATACATTAATTACCTAAGCGACGGTCACGATTTGATGCCGCATGCTGCTGAACTTCTTCAATTACTTGAGCAGAATCCGGCCATTCGGCTTGAAGTTGCCACCAATGGCGTTCCACAAACCCAATACAAACGCCTTAAGGAATCTAAAATTGTGAATTACTTTGATCAGGTTTTCGTTTCCCAAGAAATCGGCGTCAATAAACCCAACATTGAATTTTACAATTATATCGAAGATCATCTTGAAAACTTTGACGCTCACCGAACATTGATGATCGGTGATTCACTTACATCTGATATTCAAGGCGGCAATAATGCCAACATCGACACGGTATGGTTCAATCCGCAACACCTTGAAAATTCATCATCAGCCCAACCGACCTACGAAATTGATGATTTATTGCAAATTAAGAAACTTATCTAAATAAACAAAAAAGAGGCTGTGACATAAGTCGCAGTCTCTTTGCTATATCCGCATAATCGGGTTCCAAAACAAACGAGCTATGTGGAAGTTCGAAAAACTCCGAATCTATGCTTCGCGATTCGTTCACTTTTCTGCTTCCACCATGCTCGTTTTTACTGTTTTGTCACACCTTCTTTTATTTTACATCATACCGCCCATGCCGGCATCTTGTTGAGGAGCATCCTTTTTTTCTTCTGGCTTATCAGCAACAACTGCTTCAGTTGTTAATAACAATGCTGATACGGATGCGGCATTTTGAAGAGCTGAACGGGTAACTTTAGTTGGGTCTACGATTCCGGCTTCAACCATGTCTTCCCACTTGTCTGCGGCTGCGTTGTAACCAACACCGTCTTTTTGTTCTTTAAGTTTTTCAACAATTACAGAACCTTCAAGACCTGCGTTTTCAGCAATTTGACGAACTGGTTCTTCCAAAGCACGTTTTACAATGTTGATTCCAGTTTGAACGTCGCCTTCTTCTTTCAATGCAGCAACATCCTTAATGGTATTTACTAATGCTGTTCCACCACCAGGAACGAAGCCTTCTTCAACGGCTGCACGAGTAGCGTTCAAAGCATCTTCGATCCGGTACTTTTGTTCTTTCAATTCGGTTTCAGTTGCAGCACCAACCTTGATTACAGCAACCCCGCCAGCTAATTTAGCTAACCGTTCTTGCATCTTTTCTTTATCAAAGTCAGATGTTGTTTCAGCAATTTGCTTCTTGATTTGGGCAACCCGTTCTTCGATTTTGTCCTTGTCGCCTGAACCTTCAACAATTGTTGTGTTTTCCTTTGTAACGGTTACCTTTGCAGCTGAACCTAATTGATCGATCGTTGTGTCTTTCAATTGTAAGCCAAGGTCATCTGTGATTACGGTCCCACCTGTCAAAATAGCGATATCTTGGAGCATTTCTTTCCGGCGATCACCAAAGCCAGGAGCCTTAACGGCAACAACGTTGAATGTTCCCCGAATCTTGTTCAATACAAGAGTTGGTAATGCTTCACCATCAACATCGTCAGCGATGATCAACAATGGACGACCTTGTTGAACAACTGATTGTAACAATGGTAAGACTTCTTGAATGTTTGAAATCTTCTTGTCAGTGATCAAGATGTATGGATTGTCTAAGTCAGCTTCCATCTTGTCTTCATCAGTTACCATGTATTGTGATAAGTAACCGCGATCGAATTGCATTCCTTCAACAACATCTAATGAAGTATCGATTCCCTTTGATTCTTCAACGGTGATTACGCCATCGTTACCAACCTTTTCCATCGCATCAGCAATAAACTTGCCGACTTCTTCGTTGGCAGCTGAAATTGAAGCGATTTGTTGGATATCACTCTTTGATTCAACCTTGTGTGACATCTTGTGTAATGAATCAACGGCCGTCTTCGTTGCCTTTTCGATTCCTTTCCGGATTCCAACAGGGTTGGCGCCAGCAGTAACGTTCTTCATTCCTTCGTTTACGATTGCTTGAGTCAATACCGTTGCAGTTGTTGTTCCGTCACCGGCAATATCATTTGTCTTTGAAGCAACTTCAGCAACTAACTTGGCACCCATGTTTTCAAAGTGGTCTTCTAATTCGATTGCCTTGGCAATTGTAACCCCATCATTGGTAATTGTTGGGGCACCATATGATTGTTCCAAAACAACGTTACGGCCTTTAGGACCAATTGTTGATTTAACAGTATTAGCTAACTTATCAACACCTGCAAGCATCTTTGCACGTGCATCTTCTGAAAACTTAATTTCTTTTGCCATGAAATATCACCTCTAAGTAAATTTAATTAGTCTACGATTGCCATGATGTCGCTATCACGAACAATTAAATAATCTTCACCATCGTACTTAACTTCAGTACCTGCATATTTATCAAATAAGACTTTATCGTCAACTTTTACACTAGGAACAGCCTTTTGACCGTTATCTAACATCTTACCATCGCCAACTGCGATTACTTTTCCGGTTTGTGGCTTTTCCTTAGCATTGCTTGCTAAAACGATTCCGCCAACTGTTTCTTCTTTTTCTTTTTCAACTTTTAAGACTACACGGTCTCCTAATGGTTTAAGCACAATAAATCCCTCCATTTTTTAGCACTCGATAGTTTCAAGTGCTAACTAATTACAATTATTACTATATACGCTTTGTTTCTAAAAAGCAAGGATTTTTTATCACTCGAACCTCGAGAGTGCTAATTTAATTTTTGATGATGGCTGAAACATGCTACAATACAAGTAAATTCACAATAACGAAAGAAGTTGAACTCATGGCAATTGAGAAGAATTCACTCTCAATTTTGATTGGCTACCTCGCCTTAATGATCGCCCAAATGCTTGCGCAGAAACTTTGCTGGGGAACCCAGATGCTTTACCCCGTTTTAACCGTCATCGGTCTGCTTGGAGCATTGATTATTTGGAAGCTAAACCAAAAATACAGTTATCAAAATATCATTGAAAAAAAGCAATCCAACCTTAAAAAGACTATTTTATGGGGATTAAGTGGTGCGTTGCTAGTCATTTTAGGTCAGGCAGTAACCCTAACGCTTGCCCACGTTCTTTTTCATCAATCACTGATTTCACAAAATACAAATGCCTTGATTACCGTTTTTCACCATTCGCCAATTTACTTACTTGATATCGTGATTGCGACCCCCATTGTTGAAGAATTGATTTTCAGAAAAATTTTCTTTGGAAACTTAACTTACTATTTTAAACCGTGGATCGCCGCAATCATTTCAAGTTTTCTCTTTGTGATTGCTCATCATGACGGTCATTTTCTTACGTACTTCGTTATGGGATGTATTTTTGAATTCATCTATTATAAAGCACACGACATTCGGGCATCAATGATCGCCCATGCGGGATTAAATTTAATTACCCTTCTTTTATGGGGAATTCACTAAAAAGAATTTGACGTGATAAAATAGGAAACAGGACTTTTTAGAAAGCAGGTGACATTTTGCTCCTTCTTCAAGCACAACACGTCGCACGCCACTTTGGAGCGGATGTTTTATTCGAAGACGTTAACCTTGATATTCAGGACCACTCCCGGATTGCTCTTGTCGGCCGGAATGGTGCTGGAAAATCAACCCTGATCAAAATGATTATCGGTGAACAGGAACCAAGCGAAGGCCAAATCGTAAAGAAAAAAGGCCTTTCAATCGGCTACCTTGCCCAGAATACCGGTTTAGAATCTGATCAAAAAATTTATGATGAAATGGAAAGTGTTTTCCAACCATTAATTGAAATGGAAACCCAGATCCATCAGCTTGAAAGTCAAATTGCTGACCCGAATGCTGATTCGGAATCAGCAGCTTACCAGCAGCTTTTGAAAAATTATGATCAGCTGATGCACGACTTTAAAGAACAGAACGGCTATGGCTATGAAAATGAAATTAAAGCCGTCTTACATGGATTAGGCTTTAAAGATGCCGACTTTGACCGCCCGGTTAGTTCACTTTCCGGTGGTCAAAAGACCCGGTTGGCCCTTGCCAAACTCTTGCTTGAAAAACGCGACCTCTTGATTTTGGACGAACCAACAAACCACTTGGACATTGACACCCTTACCTGGCTTGAAGGTTATATCCAAAATTATACGGGCGCATTGCTGATTGTTTCGCACGACCGGTACTTTTTAGATCGGATCGTTAACGAAGTCTACGAAATCAGCCATCATAAATCAAGCCACTATACCGGTAATTACAGCCAGTATATTAAGGAAAAAGATGCCCGGTTAAAGGCTCAATGGAAGGCGTATGAAAAGCAACAAGCCGAAATCAGCCACCTTGAAGACTTTGTTAATAAAAACATTGTCCGGGCTTCAACAACTAAACGGGCTCAAAGCAAACGCAAACAACTTGATAAGATCGACCGGCTTGAACGCCCCGAAGGATATGAAAAAGGCCCGCATTTTGAATTCACGAGTGATCAGGAAAGCGGCGACATCGTTCTTCAAGTTGAAGACGGAGCCATTGGTTATGACCAGCAAATTCTTGCTGAACCAATCAACTTTGAGCTGCGAAAACACAAGGTGCTTGCCATCGTTGGGCCAAACGGAATTGGAAAATCAACTCTTCTGAAGAGTATTTTAGGCCAAATTCCATTTATTAAAGGCAGCGCCCGGTTTGGCACCAACGTCCACCCTGGATACTATGATCAGGAACAGCAAAGCCTTCACGAAAACAAGACGGTTTTAAACGAAATTTGGGATGAACACCCGACAACGCCGGAAAAGGATATTCGTTCAATTTTAGGAAGTTTTCTTTTCCAAGGTGACGCCGTTCAAAAGATGGTTCATAGTCTCTCCGGAGGGGAAAAGGCCCGCTTGATGCTGACAAAGCTCGCTATGCGGCACGATAATTTCTTGATTCTTGATGAACCGACGAACCACTTAGACATCGAAAGTAAAGAGGTTTTAGAAAAGGCATTATTGAATTTCAACGGAACGGTTCTATTTGTTTCACACGACCGGTACTTTATTAATAAAGTTGCCACTGAAGTGATTGAAATCAGTCCCGAAGGCAGCACCCTTTATCTTGGAAATTATGACTACTACGTTGAAAAGAGACAGGAACAAGAAATGCTTGCCCAAGCAGCAGCTGCAAAGGAAAACCCAGCTTCAGCCGAACAACCGAAGCAACCGTCTGCCGGAATGCAAAATTATAAGCAAAGCAAGGAACGGCAAAAGCAAGAACGGAAGCTTCGCCGGACAGTTGATAAACTTGAAAATCAAGTTGGCGACCTTGAAGACCAAAAAGCAGCGATCGAACAGCAAATGACTGATCCGGAAGTCTTTAATGACGTTGCCAAAATGCAGGACCTGCAAAAACAACTTGAAAAAGTAACAACTGACCTTTCAGCTGCTGAAGATGAGTGGGAAGAAAAATTACTCGAACTTGATGAATTTGAAAATTAAAAAAGGAGGTTGTGATGTATATCGCAACCTCCTTGCTATATCAGCATAATCGGGTTCCAAAACAAACGAGCTAAGTGGGAGGACGCAAACCTCCGAATCTATGCTGACGCGATTCGTTCGCTTTTCTGCTTCCACCACGCTCGTTTTTAACGTTTTGTCACACCTTGTTTTTTAATAAATTTTTTCTTCGCGTTCCAATAAAAGATTGGCAATCGTCATGATAATAATCAATCCCAAGAAGCATGCTGTTACAAACGTCCATGAATGGAATAGCGTATGGCCGTATCCAAATAAAAACGGTCCAACTGAAGCAATCAAATAACCGCCTGACTGACTCATTCCGGATAATTCTGCACTATGTTCTGGAGTTGTTGCCTTTAATGAGAAAGTCGTCATTAAGTATGGGAATAAAGCCCCGGCAGCACATCCAACCAATAAACTGACAATTAACCAATATATAAAGGATGACTGTTGCCAGAAAAGCATCATGATTCCAATGATTCCCAACGCATCAAAGAAACCCATTAATAATTGCCGTTTGCGAATTGAAATGGCTTCAATGATTGCCGGCAAAACGAGTGCAAGCGGAATTCCAATTAATGAATAAATTCCCGATAAGTTTCCGGCAAGGGTTTGTGAAAGCCCGGCTTCCGTTGCCATTGTTGGTAACCACGTTAACCCGGTATAAAACAATAAAGATTGCAAGCCGCTAAATACAAGCATAATCCATGCTTTCGGGGTCCGCCAAGCCGATTTGTGCTTTGCTTGTTCCCGTTCACTCGTTGAAGATTTTGCTTGAACTTGCTTTTCACGTTTAATATTCGGTAACCAAATTACAAACGTGATTGCTAATAAAACAGTCAGCACGATGATCACCATTTGCCATGAACTATGCTGGGTAATTGGAACTGCCAATGCCGACATCAAGGCCGTGGCACAGGTCATTACGGTTGTGTAAATCGCTGTCAATTTTCCAATTTTATTGGGAAAATACGTCATTACCGCGGACGGCATCAAAACATTTAGCATTGCAATTCCGATTCCAATCAGGGCGGTTCCGATAAACAAGAACGGAACATTCATAATTCGGAGTAACGATCCGATCATCAATAAGGTCAGTACGCCGGCAAACGTCCGGGCAATTCCGAATTTCTGGGCAATCCGCGGCGCGATCGGCGAGAAAATTGCAAACATCAGCAACGGAATCGTTGTTAAAATTCCCAACGAACTGACACTAATATGCAGTCCGCGGGCAATGTCCGTTAAAATTGGTGGAATTGACGTGAATGGAACCCGCAAAATCAGCCCCATCATGATCAATCCGAAAAATAAAAATTTTGAATTTTTCTTCATCGTAATCTCTTTTCTAAAAAGAAAACCATATCCTTTGCGAGCAAATGTTTAACAAAACATCACCGCCAGATATGGCTCTCTTACTTATTTATTCTATTCATTGATCCAGTCAAATTCCAAACTTGGATCAGCATTTAAATCAAGGCCAGCCCGGACGCCATGCTTGTATCTAACGTATCCGGCAGCTCCAATCATTGCAGCATTATCCCCGCATAATTTAAGCGGTGCCTTTAATAATTGGACATCTGGGAAAGCCCTTAATTCTTGATCCAACCGTTCCCGTAAACCTTGGTTGGCGGCAACTCCGCCCGCAAGAATCAATTGTTTAACCGGGAACTTTTTCAATGCATGGACAGTCTTTTCAGCTAAAACATCAACAACACTGGCTTCAAAACTGCAAGCCAAGTCTGCCTTATCCAATGTTTCGCCAACCTGTTCAGCGTGGTGGACCGTATTAATAAAGGCACTCTTCAACCCGCTGAAACTGAAATCAAAGTTGTCTTCCTTTTCCATTGCCCGTGGGAAATGGAATGTGTCTTTTCCTTGATGAGCTAACTCATCGATTTCTTTTCCGGCAGGATAATTGATTCCAAGAACCCGGCCGACCTTATCAAAGGCTTCACCAGCAGCATCATCCCGGGTTTCACCAATGATTTGAAATTTATTTTCCCGTGGCAAGTAAACCAATTCCGTATGGCCGCCTGAAACCAATAGTGCCAAGGCCGGAAACTTAATTTCGTCAACAAACCGGGCTGCATAAATATGGCCTGCCATATGGTTAACCGGAATCAGTGGTAAATGATGAGCAAATGCAACGGCTTTGGCTGCCATTACCCCAATCAAGAGTGATCCCACAAGTCCCGGACCGTATGTTACTGCAACGGCATCCAAATCGTCATAGGTTACCCCTGCTTCTTCGAGGGCATCCTTAATGCAGGTTGTAATAATTTCGATGTGGTGCCGGCTGGCAACTTCAGGAACCACGCCGCCAAACCGTTGATGACTTTTAATTTGAGTCGCAACAATATTTGCCAGTACTTTGCAGCCATTTTCAATTACCGCAACACTGGTCTCATCACAACTCGATTCAAATGATAAAATTAAATTCCGCTTTTCCACGATTACTTCTCACCTTTAAGTAAATATCCATATTCATATGCATTTTCATCATTGTCGCTAAAATAATGATGCTTAATACGTTCTTTCTTAAATCCTAAATCGCCATAAAACTTTTGACCTTGGAGATTGCTTTGACGAACATCGAGTGATACCCGCCGGCACCGTAATTTCTGTGCTTCAGCAATCACAAACTTCAACATCTTAGTTGCAATTCCACGACGCTGAAATCGCGGAACGATTGCAATATCCGTGATGCGCGCTTCGCCATGAGCATAATTGCAGGCAACATATGCAACCACGCGGTCTTCAAACCGCACTAACAACACAAGCTGGTTAGCAACATCTTGGATCTGCTTTTCAAACACGGCGTAGTTAATTGGCGTTTTCCCGTTATAAACCGCCCGTTCAACCGACAACATTTCCGGAATTGATGAAACAACTGCCCGACAAAAAAGGTAATCCTGATCATCAAGGGTTACGGTCTGATTTTCAAAGTCAATTTTCTTGTCATCTGCTCCTGGCGAAAGCAAATGTTCAAATTTTTCTTTAAACTTTTTCAATATAGTTGGCATGCCGATCCTTCTCCTCAGGGTGTTTTTCCATCCATTGTAATTCAGCTTGAGTTAACCGCCGATATTGAGGAACAAAGAGATCAATATCAACCGGATCCATTGTTCTTCCCAATCTGCCTAAAACTGCAGCTTGAGGAAGTTGAAAGTCAGCTGATGCAAACGTTGCTTGAGAGCCTAAAACTTGAGCACTCATTTCAGCAAACTCGTCCTTTTGCGGACCAACAAACATGATTGGCTGGTGCAAGTCTTGAAGTTGAGCAAGTAAGTTCTTAAAACTGATATGCTGATCTTCAATCACACTAACTAATTGACCATCTTTCCATTGGTATGCCCCCGCAAACACATTTAAGTTCCGGGCATCAAAGTATGGAACGATCACCCGGTCTGTCTCCGGGGCAATATTGGCTGCAACGGTCTTTAAACTTGAAACCCCAACAAGTTCCTTGTTAAGGGTCGAAGCTAAAACCTTCGCCGTTGTTACGCCGATCCGAAGTCCTGTATATGATCCAGGGCCTTCAGCAACAACAAACCGATCGATGTCTGCAACATCTAAGTGACTGTCTTCCAGTAATTCAGCCACGACCGGCATTAACGTTGTACTATGATTGCGTGAAATATTCATCGTCTTGGTTGCCAAAAGATGATCGTCATCTAAAACCGCTACGCTTAGCGGCTGGTTTGACGTATCAATTGCTAATATTTTCATTTTTTTCGTCCTTATTAATTAAAATCATAAACATAATACCACATACATGAAGAATAACAACCTTCACGGCCTACTTCAATTCTTGCCATTCAACCTTTGCGGTACAGCTGACCTTATCGCCAACCCGAATTTCATGGATCGATTCCAACCGTTCTTCATCAAAGTGCGTCAAACTATCAACGACTTCGCCAGACCGAACTTCATTTTTATAAACGATGTTAAACTGTTTAACTTCGTGCGTCCGCAAAAATTCTTCCGGTAATGTATCAAGCATCCAATCAAAGTAGTGAATGTTATTCACGTGCTGGTTGCTGTCGATGTCCATAAAGCGGACACGATACTTCTTCGTGATCTCCGCTTCTTCCGGTTTCAAAACCGGTGGAACTGCTAAGCGTTCAACCTTCGTCGTATAATCGCCTTCATACGGACCAACGATTTCATCTTTAATTCGGGCAATTTTCCGCTTTTCCTTATCCATTAAGCAAAAGACAGTGTGCATCTTAACAATCTCTTCACCCTGTTCATCTTCCATCATGAAGTCCCGGTAGCAGAAATACCGGTTATATGATTCAGCCTGGGTCGTGATCTTAATCTTTTCATGATCGACTGGAATCCGTTTGACATCAATAATATTCTGGCTTACGATCCATCCATATCCCATTGAATCAAGCTTTTCGGTTGAGATTCCAAGATTCGAACTTTGATCAGTTGAAACCAACATGCACAGGTCGACCAAATTTCCAATATTCAATCGCCCAGTCACATTGGTTTCAAAATAAACAACTTTATGTTCTTCGGTATACTTTTTTCCTGGCACAGTGCCCACTCCTTAAAACTAACCTTTAATTCAGTCCATGATACTCGTTATAAACGTCCTGTTTCTTTAAGTGATTGTTCTTTGCAACTTGCTTAATAGCGGCATTCGGTTTCATTTGGTGATCATCGATCAATTGTTGAACCTGATCTTTCAGTGACCCGCTAACCTTTTCCGGTTGAGTTTCTTCCGGATGTGCGTTGCCTTCAACGATCAAGACAAACTCGCCGCGAACTTCTTCCTGCCCGCTCCATTCAACCGCATCGGTAAGTGTTCCGCGTAAATACTCTTCATACCGTTTTGTCAGTTCCCGGCACAAAACAATTTTCCGCTCTTCGCCAAAAACGGCCATCAAGTTTTTCAACGTTTTATTCAAGCGGTGCGGGGCTTCATAGAAAATCATCGTTACCGTTTGCGAATTCAACTTTTCAAGAGTCGCTACCTGTTCCGTCTTCTTCCGTGGTAAAAAGCCATAGAACAAGAATGGTTGGGGAACAAGACCAGAGGCGATCAAAGCTGTCAATGACGCACTGGGCCCGGGAAGCGCAATCACCCGGATTCCTTCGGCCGCGCATGCTTCAACCAATTCATGTCCCGGATCACTGATCGACGGCATCCCCGCATCACTGACTTGAGCAATATTTTTACCATCTTTCAACATTGCAATCAATTCAGGAATGCGTTCCTGAGTATTAAACTTGTGAAAACTGATCTGCTTTGTGTGGATATCAAAGTGATTTAATAATTTTTGAGTATTCCGCGTATCTTCGGCAGCAATATAATCTGCCTGCTTTAACGTTTCAACCGCGCGGGGCGTCATATCGTTTAAATTTCCGATTGGAGTTGGAACTAAATACAACGCTCCAACCTGCGGATCGACATTTTGAAAACTACTTACCTTTTGAATCGCCATCGATTTCTCTCCACTTTTCTCCGTAAATTATATCCTGGCAAAAAATACATTCATCATCTGTCCGGCGCGAACCAAAATATTGAGTACATACATGAAATCCTTCATGATAAAGGTTTTCCAAGTTTTGCCGCGACCGGGAAAGACCGCTGTTTTTCTTTGTTTTCTTATTATTTTCAAGTTCAGCAAGCCGCTCGCGCAAATGCGTATTTTCAACTTCAAGCTGATTGTTCTTTTCAATGATTTGCGTCATTTGGTTCCGCATCAATGAAAGGGTCGCTGCCATTTCATTTGCTTGAGCTTCCATTGTTTCAAAACTATCGTATAATTCTCCTTTATCCATTCCTATCATATCCTATCTTTTGTGGTAGCAGCGGCATAACCGCAATGTTAATCCTTCTAATACATTTTGATATGAAACGTTAACTGCCAGTTGGTTCCAGCAATTCATCACCAATTCAACGCCCTTGGTCAGCTGGGAAGCAGGAATCTGCGCAGCCGCCTGAGCAAGCATCTTCTTTTCGGTAATAAATGCAACTTCAGCATCCTGATGATACCGCAATAAAGTCAAGTCCCGGCAAATCATGACCATCAATTCTAAAAGGCGTTCCTGGGTAGACCGTTCATCAACCAGCGGCATCAACCGCGTCTGAACATAGACAAATGCCCGCCAATCATCCGCTAAAATTGCCTTCATCCAGTTCACAACTTCGGCAAGCAATTTCTGAAACTGTTCATCGGTCCCTAACGCGACCAGCTCATCAAAATCAGCGTTTAAGTTCACCAAAACAGATGCAATCGCTTTGTCGATTCCAGCATCCATGAGCTTTTTCAATTGGGTTTCCCGGTTTAAGCTCGCCATTTCAACGACCTGACACCGTGAAACGATCGTCGGCAAAATCTGATTGGCATGACTTGAAAGGAGAAACGCCGTAATGCTGCCGTTCGGTTCCTCGATGAATTTCAGCAAGCTATTGGCTGCACTCGTCGTCATCTTTTCAACGTCCTGAATGATGAAAACTTTCCGGTTACCTTCCAACCCGCTTTTAGAAAATTCTGATTTTAGGTACCGAACTTGATCGACCTTGATCGACCGTCCTTCAGGAATAATCCGCACCACGTCAGGATGTTCATTTGCAGCAATCCGCCGACATTCCGAGCATTTTAAACATGGCGTTCCATCCGCGTTGCGCTGATTGCAGAAAATTCCCTGAGCGATCCAAACCGCAAGACTAAGCTTGCCTGTTCCGGATGCTCCGCTTAATAAATACGCGTGTGCAAGGCGATTTTCATTTATCAATTTCGCAAAATGCTGCGTTAATTGTGGTTGAATTGCTGTGATCTCCTGCTCCATGATTCCTCCATCAAATCAATACTGTTCAAACTGAGCAACATCGAGGACAAAAACCGTTGCGCCGCCAATGCTGACTTGGCGCGGATAATTATTATGCACCCCTTCAACGTGGGTATCGACTCCGACTGGCGGGGTAATAAACTTCCGCCGTTTCTTCGAGACATGCTTTATAATTTCAAGCACCTCATCAACCCGTTGATCATCAATTCCAATCAAAAAAGTTGAGTTTCCGGACCGCAAAAAGCTGCCGCTCGATGCAAGTTTTGTCGCCCGCACATCATGCTCGATGAACTGGTTGCTTAATTGATCGCTATCTTTATCCTGAACAATTGCGATTACTAATTTCATTCGTGCTCCTTAACCTTTAAAAACTGCTTCAAAATTGCAAGCACATCGTCAGTTACCTTCTCAATTGACTGACTGGCATCAATGACCTTTATGCGTTGCGGATTATCTTGAGCAAGTTTTAAATATCCCTGATGGACCCGGCGGTAAAAATCAAGCTGATCTTTATCTAACCGGTTGACTTCATCCTGCCGGTTATTCTGAATCCGACTTAATCCGACTTCCGGATCGATTTCAAAATACAACGTCAGATCCGGCGTTAACCCATTCGTTGCAAATTCATTGATTTTGGCTACGGCATCCATTCCGATCTCACGGCCAGCGCCTTGATACACTAATGAACTGTCAACGAAGCGGTCACTCATGATGATTTTGCCGTTCTTCAACGCTGGCAAAACATTTTCAACCAAGTGTTGCCGCCGCGCCGCTGCAAACAGCAACGCCTCCGTCCGGGCATCCATTTCGGCATATTCTTCGCTTAAAATAATCTTCCGAATTGCCTCCGCAATCCGATTGCCGCCGGGCTCACGACTATACATAAAGCGGTCAGCGTCCGGCGACTGTCCAAAGGCTTTAATTACATTTCGAATGACGGTCGTTTTTCCTGACCCGTCAAGCCCTTCAAATGTAATAAACTTTCCACTCAATGCCAACAACTCTCTTCAATATTAATACTTTAATTGTACTTTAAGTTGAGAGATTTCTCCAATAGATTTATTAAATTGTCTTTTTATTTTTTCCAATCAAAAAGCATACAAAAACACCCTGCAAACTTTCACTTGCAAGGTGTTTCCCCCTAACAAATATCCTAAAATATCTTCCTGATTCTCTAAGTCCTACTTCTACCTTATCAAAATTTGCATAGTTTAACAAAATATAATCATTATACTAGTATCTATTCAAAAAGCATTTTAACTATTTTCTAACCTAAAGTAAGTTATACTAACAATGAAAGGAGTCTTTACAATGAAATTATCGCTTACCCCTGAAGCGGCATCAAAGTTAGCACCGTTATTTGATGACCCAACTTCAATTGTCCTGCTTGATTATGGTGACGGCAATGGCTTTTTAGCAGAAGGCAAAACCGAATGCACCTTGAACCAAGCGTTTCGAATTTTGATTGTCCACAAAGACTGTGATTTTCACGAATATAATCAACATTTAGCCACTTCTTTAGGAAATTTCTATTATAAGGATTACACCAAGATGTTTATGGATGACGAAATGACAATCAAATTAAATCCTCATGACCAGCAATTATCCTTGCATGGAAAATATCGCGGAGTCATTACTGCAAACCTGAAAATTTTAGACTACCGCAACCAGGAAAATAATAATCGATATCATCTATAAAAAAATAGGCTTGCGCCTTTCAGCGCAAGCCTATTTTTATCGTACGATCACTGATTCTTGAATCTTAGCCTTCACTTTTCGATGCTTGGCTTCCCGGAAAAGAAATTCAAATTTAGCCCGAGCAATTTGCTCACTTGCCAGCAACTCTTCCGTTGACATGGTCGCTAACAAATCGTCGTTGTGCCGGATGTTATTAAATTCATCCTTTGCCAACTCAATATCAGCTAACAATTTCCGGTCATATTGTTTCTTCAATGTTTCTTGATTGCGTTTTTTTCTTCCAAATCCAAACATTATAGTTCCGTCCGCCCTTCAATTGCCTTAAATAAGGTCATCTCATCTGCATATTCAATGTCGCTGCCGACCGCCAATCCATGAGCCAAACGAGTAACTTTTACCCCCGCCGGTTTGATCAGCCGTGCAATGTATGTTGCCGTTGCTTCCCCTTCTGGAGTTGCGTTAGTTGCTAAAATCACTTCTTTGATTTGGTCATTTTGCTGCAGGCGCTTGATCAAGCCCGTGATATTGATATCTTCCGGTCCTTTGCCTTCGATTGGAGATAACACGCCATGCAAAACGTGGTACAACCCGTGGTATTCCCGCATCTTTTCAAGCGACATCACATCTTTTGGTTGTTCAACAACGATCACTTGGCTCTGATCACGTGATTTATCTGCACAGATCACACATGGATCGCTTTCAGTAATGTTGCCGCAAATACTGCAAAAATGCAGATCTTTCTTTGCTGACACAAGGGCCTTGGCAAAGTTTTCCACATCTTTTTCATCCATATCAAGGGTGAAAAATGCAAGCCGGGTCGCTGTTTTGCTGCCAATTCCCGGCAACTTCGAGTAACTATCGATCAATTTTGCAATTGGTTCTGGATATTGCATTTAATCACCTCACTAATCTTCTTTAACTTGAACTGCTTCTTTTCCAAACAATTTTTGAGCCTCCGCAACGATCGGCGGTTGAGCTGGTTCTTCGCTTTGCGAATCAGCCGCATCATTCTCTGCTTGAGCGGCCGGTTGCGCATTTGCCTTCCCGTTTTTCCGTTTTGCGAGATAATCCTGCCGAATCTTCAACCATTGTTCATTTGGTAAGAAAAGCAAACTCAGATTCTGGTCTACAATCCGGCTTAATCCATTAGTCAGTGCATCCTGAAGTTCGCGATCATCAATCGCTTTTTGACAAAGATACGGATATTCAAACCCAATCACAACGCCCTCAGAACTGGCAGCTACCGGCTTGCTGACACTCATGATCGCCCGTTGCGGAACTGTTAGCATGTTGACCAAATCGCCCCAAACTTGTTGGAAACGATTCAGGTCTGCCCGCGTAGCATTTCCTAAGACTTCATTGATTTTTTCGTAGTTGACCTTAACTTCTTTGACCTTCGTTTGGTTCGTTGAAACCACTTGCCGCCGAGCAGGCCGGGCTGCTTGCGGTTGCGTCTGTTGTAAACTATTGATTTGATCTTGAAGTTGTTGAATTCGGTTCATTAACCGGTCGATCTGAGCTTGATCCGCGCTGATTGCTGGTTGAGAGTTTGCCTGAGAAACTTGCGGTTGATTTTTAAGCTGACTTAATTTAACCGTTAAAACTTCCAGGTAAACCGTTGGATGCGACGTATAGCGCATATTTTCCTGTTGTTCATTCAAAATATTGATCATCTGATAAACGATTTCAGGTTCAATTTCCTGAGCAAACTTCTTAAAGGCTTCATCGAGCATTCCAAGTTCCGTTTCCTCAAGCATTGCTGGGGATTGTTGATAAAGTAATAAATCCCGGCAATATTCAACTAAGTCTTCCACAATTCGGGAAGCATCTTTGCCGTCTTGAACCAATTTGTGGATCATTTCCAATGCTTCTGGCGTCTTTTGATCCACAACCGCCTGTAAATAATTCAAAAGATCCGTTTTCGTCACGCTGCCCGTTACCAGCAACGCATTCTCCAGCGTAACGTTATTTTCGCCAAACGAAATGACCTGATCAAGAATGCTTAACGCATCCCGCATTCCGCCTTCTGCAGCCTTGGCGATCACCTTTAACGCCGCATCTTCATACTGGATATCCTTTTGATTCAAGATGTATTCCATCCGTTTTAAGATCGTTGCTGAAGTAATGCGCTTAAAGTCAAACCGTTGCGTTCGTGAAATGATCGTTGCTGGAATCTTGTGCGGTTCCGTGGTTGCCAAAATAAACACAACATTGGCCGGCGGTTCCTCAAGGGTTTTCAACAAGGCATTAAATGCGCCCGTGGATAACATGTGAACTTCATCAATGATGTAGACCTTATAGTCGGCCTGAGTTGGAGCATATTTAACCTTATCACGGATATCACGGATCTCTTCGACCCCGTTGTTTGAGGCCGCATCAATTTCAAGCACATCATTCAAACTGCCGTTCGTGATGGCCTTACAAATTTCGCATTCGTTGCATGGTTCACCTTTTTCCTGGTGGTGACAGTTAATTGCCTTGGCAAAGATCTTCGCTGTCGACGTTTTCCCAGTTCCCCGGGGACCAGTAAACAAATATGCATGGGACGTTTGATTCGTCATCACTGCATTGCGAAGAGTTTTAGTGATCATTTCCTGTCCCACAACATCTTCAAAACGTTGCGGCCGCCATGTTCGATACAAAGCTTGATATGCCATGAAAGGTTCCTCCTATCAATAAATTTCTAAAAAAAATCTCCCGATCCCTAAGACCGAGAGTTCAAATTCATATCAACTTAAGACACATACCGAACAGAACTTAGTGCTGCTTCCTTCCGGACCTGACACGATTCGTTAAGACGATATTGTCTTAAGGCCTTACGGCAATTAATATGATACCGTAACTCTACTAAAAATTCCAGTCTTTTTTATGATTTTTTTCGGGCCTGTGCAAAAAACGACTTCAAAAGTTTCAAACTTTGTTCCTGCAACAAGCCCTTGTGGATAATTGCTTGATGATTCAACCGCGGATCATTCAACAGGTTATCCAGTGTTCCAGCCATTCCCGCCTTTTCGTCTGCCGCAGCATAGTAAACTTCCGGAATTCGGGCGTTTAAAATTGCGCCCGTACACATTGGGCATGGCTCTAAGGTAACATATAACGTACAGTCTTCAAGCCGCCAGCTTTGAAGCGCCTGATTGGCCATTTGAATTGCCAGGATCTCCGCATGGTCAGTTGCCAAGTTGGAATGTTCGCGGTAATTAAATCCGCGGCCAATAATTTGATCGTCCTTCACAATTACACAGCCAATCGGGATCTCCCCAATTGTGGCTGCTTGCTGTGCTTCATGCAGGGCAGCCTGCATAAATTGCGCGTGCTTTTCTTCCATTTTATACTTCCTTTTGACTTTGCAAGATTTGGTATCCCTTATTGCGGGCAATCATTTGGCAGTTGCCAAAAACTTCTTCCATTTTCTTTTTCGCAGACGGGGCGCCCTGCTTCTTTTGAATCACAACCGTCAGGGTTCCCCCAGCTTGAAGATGATCAAATGCGCCCTCAAGAATTTGATGAACGATTTTCTTGCCCGCGCGAATCGGCGGATTCGAAACAATTGCCTGATAATCTTTTTTATCCACCTGGGCATAAACGTCAGACGCAAAAATATCCACATTGTTGATTTCATTTAATGCCGCATTTTCCTTAGCAAGGTCAAGTGCCAGATGGTTGACGTCGATCATTTCAACCGTTAATTGCGGATAACGTTTCGCAAGCGCCAACCCAATCGGGCCATATCCACAACCGACATCAAGGACCGTTCCTTGAAGATTTTCAAACATTCCCGTTGCTTCCAGTGCGTCCAACAGGGTGCGAGAACCAAAATCAACCGTGCGTTTTGAAAAGACCCCATTATCAGTTACAAAATGAAATTCATTTCCTAATAAATTAAAATTCCACCGCCGTTCCTGATGCTCAACATCTGGGTGTTCTGAATAGTAATAATTTGTCAAAATTTTCCGTCCTTTCTCTTTGTTTTTATGATACGAATTTTTAAAATTAAAAGCAAACCCTTTGATGACGCGATTCTTGAATATCCACCATATATATGCTTATCAAATTGTTAAACAACTACATATTGTATTATTTTCTCAAAAGTGTATACTTACATCACGTACACGAAATTAACGGAAAGAGGGACATCCAGATGAATTTAGTTTTATATACAAAAAACAACTGCATCCAATGCAAAATGACCAAACGCTTCTTAGAACAAAACAACATTACCTTTGAAGAACACAACATTTCAGAAGAACCTGAATACGTTGATTACTTAAAAGAAAAAGGATTTCAAAGTGTTCCCGTCCTTGAAAACAATTCAGAACCGATCATTAACGGCTTCCGGCCAGACCAATTAAAGGAACTTGTTGCTGCTAACTAAATCCTCACAGAAAGCAGGCGATCATCTTGGGAATTAAAGACATCGATATCAGCAATGTAACCTACTATGACTTAAATAACCAGATCAACATTCCCGTAAATAATAAAATTCCATTGGAAAAAGATAAGGAAGCTTTACAAGCATTCCTCAAAGAGAATGTTGAACCGAATACCAAACGCTTCTCTTCATTAGAGGAACGGTTTAAATTTCTCATCGAAAATAACTACATCGAAAAAGAATTTGTTGAAAAGTACGATTTTGAATTTATCAAAAAACTGTATGCCTACCTTGAAGACCAACATTTCGAATTCCAATCATTCATGGCAGCTTACAAATTCTTCAATCAATATGCTTTAAAAACAAACGATGGTAATTACTACCTTGAAACATACGAAGACAAAATTGCAATGAACGCCCTTTACATGGCAAACGGCGATGAAGGCCTTGCAATGAGTCTTGCAGACGAATTGATCCATCAACGGTACCAACCCGCAACCCCAACGTTCTTGAATGTCGGGCGGAAACGCCGGGGAGAATTCGTATCCTGTTTCTTGCTTCAACCAACTGATGATATGAATTCGATCGGTCGGTGCATCAACTCTGCATTGCAACTTTCAAAAATCGGCGGCGGCGTTGGAATTACCTTGAACAATCTCCGCGGTGCTGGGGCTCCAATTAAAGGAATCGAAAACGCGGCTTCGGGAGTTGTTCCGGTAATGAAACTTTTGGAAGACAGTTTCTCTTACTCAAACCAACTTGGCCAACGTCAAGGGGCCGGTGTGGTTTACTTAAGCGTCTTCCACCCCGACATCATCGAATTTTTAGCAACTAAACGTGAAAATGCCGATGAAAAGGTTCGGATGAAGACCCTCTCCCTTGGAGTGATCGTTCCCGATAAATTTTATGAATTAGTTCAACAAGACGCTGACATGTACTTATTTGAACCATACGACGTTGAAAAGGAATACGGCGTTCCGTTCTCATACGTTGACATTACCAAGGAATATGACAACTTAGTCAATAATCCGAAGATCCATAAAAAGAAGATCAAGGCCCGGGAACTTGAAGAGGAAATCAGCAAGCTTCAACAAGAATCCGGCTACCCGTACATCGTCAACATCGATACCATGAACCGGGCTAACCCCGTTGACGGTAAAATCATCATGAGCAACCTTTGCTCAGAAATTGCCCAAATTCAACGACCATCAAAGATCAACGACCTTCAAGAATATGAAGTCCTTGGATCAGATATCAGTTGTAATTTAGGATCGACCAACATCGTTAACCTGATGGCATCCCCTGATTTCGGCAAGTCCGTTGAAACCATGATGCGGGCATTAACATTCGTTTCTGATCAAGGAAACGCCAAGGTCGTCCCATCGATTTATGAAGGCAACAAGTTAAGTCATTCAGTTGGATTGGGGGCAATGGGCCTGCACGCGTTCTTAGCCAAGAACCACATTCAATACGGTTCGCCGGAATCAATTGAATTCACCAATGTTTACTTCATGTTATTAAATTACTGGACGTTGGTTGCTTCAAACAAGATTGCTCGCGAACGGCAAGAAACATTCTTTGAATTTGAAAAGAGTGCATATGCTGACGGTTCATACTTTGACAAGTACATTAACCAAGATTGGGGTCCAACAAGCGATCGCGTTAAGGAATTGTTCGCCGGGATTTTTATTCCAACTAAAGAAGATTGGGCTCAATTAAAAGAAAACGTCATGCGTGATGGTTTGTATAACGCCTACCGGATGGCAGTTGCTCCAACCGGTTCAATTTCATACGTTGGGAATACAACTGCTTCCCTTCAACCAATCATCCAAAAGGTTGAAGAACGGCAAGAAGGTAAAATCGGAAAGGTCTACTACCCGGCTGCTTACCTTTCAACCGATACAATGCCGTATTACAAGTCGGCATATGATTTAGACATGCGGAAGATGATCGACGTCTACGCCGCAGCCCAAGAACACGTTGACCAATCAATTTCAATCACCTTGTACTTCAAGTCAACGATTGCTGAAGGCCTGTACCCATGGAAGGACGGCCGAACAGATAAGATGACGACCCGGGACCTGTCGATCATCCGGAATTACGCATGGCATAAGGGAATCAAGAGTTTATACTACGTCAGAACATATACTGACGACGGATCAGAAGCATTCAGTGTGAATGAATGTGAAAGCTGCTCAATTTAACATTCTTTTTAGGGGAAGAAAGGAATTTATTTTATGAAAATCAACATTTTATTTACCTCAATTGAAGGCAACACACGGGCATTTATTGAAAAGTTAAAAGACTATGCTGAAGCTCATCGGCCGGACGACACGATCAACGCAAAGGAGATCAGTGAAGCCGATCCGTTTGATGACGAAACTGAAGATTATTTTGTTTTCGTTCCAACCTACCTTGATGGCGGCAACGGAATTGATAACGGCGTTAAAGAATTAATGACGAATGCATTAGGGGAATACATTGATTACGGTGATAATGCCGCTCACTGTTTAGGAGTTATTGGTTCAGGAAACCGGAATTTTAACCAGCAGTTCTGTTTGACTGCTCGCCGGTACGCCCAACAATTCAACGTTCCGTTTCTCGATACATATGAACTTCGGGGGACTAGCCGGGATGTGGAACGGATCTATCAAACAATGCTTGACGTTTTAGCATAGGAAAGTGAGGAAATTTCTGATGAGCAATAATTACAAAGCAATCAACTGGAATAAGATCGATGACGCAATTGATAAAGCAACATGGGAAAAATTAACGGAACAGTTTTGGCTTGATACCCGGATTCCGGTTTCAAACGACTTGAAGGATTGGCACCAACTTGATGACGATCACAAGTACCTTGTTGGCCATGTTTTTGGTGGCTTGACCCTGCTTGATACCGTTCAATCCCAAGATGGAATGGCATCATTAAGACGGCATGTTCGCACACAACATGAAACAGCGGTTTTAAATAACATTCAATTCATGGAATCAGTGCATGCCAAAAGTTACTCAACGATTTTTTCAACGTTGAATACTCCGGACGAAATTGACGAAATTTTCCAATGGAGTGATTCTGAAGAATTTCTTCAAAACAAAGCCAAATGGATCAGCGATATTTATAACGATACGGCTGAAGATCCGTTGAAACAAAAGGTTGCGAATGTTTTCCTTGAAACTTGTCTTTTCTATTCGGGATTCTACACTCCGCTTTACTACTTGGGCCACAATCAATTACCCAACACCGCTGAAATCATCAAGTTGATTTTACGGGATGAATCTGTTCACGGAACATACATCGGCTACAAGTTCCAACTTGGATTAAAAGAACGCGGCGAAAACGAACAGCAACAAATGAAGGACTGGTTGTATGATTTCTTGATGAAACTTTACGAAAACGAAGAAAAATACACCCACCTTCTTTACGATCCGGTTGGCTGGACGGAAGACGTATTAACCTTTGTCCGGTATAACGCAAATAAAGCGTTAATGAACCTCGGTCAAGACCCGCTCTTCCCTGATACAGCCGAAGATGTTGAACCAACCGTCATTAACGGAATTTCAACAACCACATCGAACCACGATTTCTTCTCTCAGGTCGGCAATGGCTATCGTCTTGGGGAAGTTGAAGCCATGACCAATGAAGACTACGAAAAATGGGCAAATGATGACCCTGAAAAATAAAAGTGAGGAATATTTTATGCAATCAAAGGAAGTTACAACGTTTCATAATATCATGCGGTTTAAAAAGGAAAATGCCACTTCAGGGTTGATCGACATTGATCACCTGTACATCGATCTTTCAAATGAAAATCAAAATAAATGTTTCATTCAAAATACGGCAAAACAAATTCTCAAAGATCATCTGTGGTATACCGGCGTCCAGTTTAAGCTTAAGGGCGATCAGCAAATTCGGAATTTTATAATTGATCATTACCCGCAAATTGCCCATGCAATTCAACAACTTGACCCGCTTGTCGTTGCCAAGAATGAACAAGCAAATGATCAAAACGCAACTCAACTCTCAAAATGGCTTAAAGTCAATGATTTTCTTGCTGTTCAACTTGCCCGGGTCAAGGTCGAGGACGTCGAAGAACCGTTTATTAAGTAAAATAAAAGCGTTAATTAGGAAGGCTTCTTAATTAACGCTTTTTAATTATCTTTTATTTTTTAATCCGTTTATAGTTTGAATCATAATACTTTCCAGCCCGAATATCATCTGTCATTCCTTTATACGGAGCTTCGGCAATCACATCCTCATTATTTTGACCTGCATCACCCATGTAAGTAATCGTTGCAAATTCAGGAACTAATAATTTTGGATAAGTCTCATATTTTTCCCGGGCTTCCTCCATTACATCAATGTGTTCATTTTGGAAAGTAACCGTGATTTCCGGATGTTCTTCAACCCATTTGGGGAAGAAAATTGTTCCATGCATTTTCTTTTCGTTGGGCATAAAGTCAAGCGCCACATCTGTTCCAGTTGGTTCAGTCCAAGTGATCTTATAAACGCCTTCAGTCAACATTACAATATCAGCTTCTTGGTCTTTAACCCAACGACCAGCAACCATTCCCCCATGAATCCGATAATCAACTGTGTGATCATTTTTGGCATACCATTCATATTCCCAACCATTATCATATGTATAAATAAAATGAGTTCCTAAAAAATCATCAAGGGTTTTAAATTGTCTTTCCATTTTGCTCCTCCTTCATCTTATGTCGTTATCGACACAAATATTATATCAAGTTTTAAAATACTTTTTAAAACCAAAAAAGAAGCACTGCATGCACAATGCTTCTCTTTCATAATTATTGTTGCAAGAACTTCGGTGCCAAGACCGTAAACTTCTCTGGTTTCCGTTTCTTGTTTACAACCATTACCAACTGCAACATCGTAATTGCAATTGAGCTCCGCTTCCGGTAAGTCGTATATTTTGAATGCCATTCATTCGCATATTTGTTCTTAAATGACTTTAATCCTTGGAAACCATATAACTTGTAGCCATATTCATAAATAAAGTGGGCAATCCGCTCTTCAATAAAACTGTACTTTGAATCCCCAACGTTAGATAACGGTGCCATTCCGAGGTCGAAGTACTTGTAGCCGTTCTCCTGGCCGTACTTGAAAAGCTCGATGAAGACCTTATCCATGATTCCTGATGGCGCATCGCTTCGATGCCGCATCAAATCAATCGACAACGTATTCTTTTCCATTGGCATTAAGGTTGCAAATGATACTAACTTTCCGTCTTTATCGCGAACAATTGCAACCGGTGCGCGTTGAATATAACTTTCATCAAAGAATCCAAGGGAGAAGCCCTTTTCGTTCCGGCTGCCTAGCCAACTATCAGAAACTTCCTTTAATTCGGCCATCAATTCTTCGCTAAACGGCGGTTCAACCATTGAAAATTCGTAGCCTTCGCGTTCGAACTTGTTCATTAAAGCCCGCTGTGCCCGTTGTTTCTTTCCGCTCAGCGTAAACTTATCAAGTTCAACGTAACCTTCTTCCCCGGTCTTGATAAAGTCGAATCCAAACTCGTGAAGAATCATCGTTAACTTCGAATTGATTTCATAGAACACTAACTGATAACCATATTTATCCGATAGTGAAACTAATTCTCGCACCGCGTCCTTCAAATACCGCTGATTTCCGACTGGTTCACCCATAATGATAATTTTATCAGCTTTGATCTGGTACATCAGGTAAAGTTGATCTTCATTATCTTTTTGGAAAATGTAAATAAACTTATCCTTTAAGTAAGCAAGATGACTAACTTCATTCCCGCCGTACTGATCAATGATCGCCTTGATGCGTTCTTCAGGGAATTCCATCTGATTAAACGGATCTTTCCCCTTTGTAAAGTAATTCATCATGACTAACAAAATCAAGCCGGCAATAATCATTCCAACTAATCCGTACAGCCAAACTTGCTGATCAGGGAAAATCAACCCGCTTGGGATCCGGTGATGGTGATGTTGATGCGGCCGGTTTAAGATTCCGACTAACATGTAGAGCAAGAAAGCTCCTCCGAACATCAACATACTTAAGACCGTACTTTCAAATGAAAACTGCATCTTTTCCCGGTATAATTCTTTGCGTGAAAGCACAATGCAAATCATTACAAAGACCAAGAAAATTGCCAAGGTCGGGGTATACTCTTTCCACAACGTGTTCACAACCCCAATTGCCAAAATAATCAAGGTTGGAACATACGCTTTGCGTTGCTTGAGTTGAATTGCCCGCGCCATTCCTAACAACAGGAACGCAAACAAAATATTCGTCATCTGATTCAGAAAAAAGAAAGTGTACGGCATAAACTTCATCAAAATTGAATTTGAGAAGGTAAAGTTTGGCAACGCAGATTCAAGTAACATAAAGATTCCTGAAAAGTACATGAACAACGTTACTAACCCATGAGCAACCTTTTGAATAACCGATTGCGGAATCCCGTCAAAGTTTTCGTTGATTTGATGTCCCATGTCATGGACGAAGAATACGCCCCCTAAAATAAACGGAACAATGTAGTAGAACAACCGGAAGAAAAGAATCCAAACAACCGCTAATTCACTTGAAACACCAAGGTGCGTCAATTCCAAAATCATGAACACATCAAATGAACCTAATCCACCCGGAACCATTGAAATGATCCCCAAGATTTCAGCGATGATGTACAACGGCACAACATCGATCAACTTGATATGGATTCCCATCAAGGCGCCAATCACAAGGAAGAATAAGGCCGCACAGCCCCATTCAACCGTTGACCCAATGATCAATGCAAATTCGCGTTTCCACGTTAAATCCTTGAAAAATTCATTATCTTTAAACTTCGTAACAAAGAATAACACCGGGAAATACAATCCGCCGGCCAACAACCAAATCGAATACTTATGGAAAATTGCTTCTGATGGAATGGCAAACATCATTACCAATGAGATCCAACAGAAAATTGAAAGGCCGGCTAGCAGGAACAATGCAATCTTGGAAATCGCATATAAGATTTCCTTTTTGCTTGCGCCATCCTTATAAAAGTTCGCCCGCAGCGTCGCTCCAAGCAAACCGCCAAAGCCCGCAACGTTCGTAAAGGTATTGGTTACCCAGCCGCTGCGCGCAATGTAGCCGGTCGAAAAATCACCCGGTAAAAATTTAACGATCACAAAGTCATAAATCAACATTGGCAAAACCGCAATCAACCCGCAAATCAGCATTGCGATAATGACAACCGGTGGTTGATCTGACAGGGCTTCGCCAACCTGATGCCAATTTAATTGATGAAAAATTCTTCCAATTTCAGTAAAAACAAACAACAGCACTGAAAGGATGAAAACCATTTTCAGCAACGTGGCATGTTTTTCATAAAAATCTTTTACTCGCGTAAATGCTTTTCGCATTATCGCTCCTCCTTAATCTAAAAACAGTCCTAATTAAAATAATATAATAAGTTCGTTTTTGATAAAAGGAAAAAGGAGAAATCCATTTCAAATTAAAAACTATTTTTAAAAAATTCAATAAAAAAAGGAGGATGGAAATCCATCCTCCTTGAAGACATGCTCTTAATTATTTAAGAGTAACCTTTGCGCCAACTTCTTCAAGTTTAGCCTTCATGTCTTCTGCTTCGTCCTTAGCAACGCCTTCCTTGATTACTGAAGGAGCGTCATCAACTAAGCCCTTAGCATCTTTCAAGCCAAGACCTGTAATGTCCTTAACAGCCTTGATTACCTTAACCTTAGCTGAACCTGCGTCTGTTAATTCAACGTCAAATTCTGACTTTTCAGCAGCGCCGTCTGCACCTGCAGCACCTGCAGCAGCAACTGGAGCAGCAGCTGAAACACCAAATTCATCTTCGATAGCTTTTACTAAGTCGTTTAATTCAAGAATGCTAGCTTCTTTTAAGTCAGCAATGATCTTTTCTGTATCTAATGCCATTTTATTTTCCTCCGAAATTTAAAAATTATTTTTAATTAATTATTCTGCATCTGCTTCTGCGTCAGCACCTTCGTCCTTGCTATCTGCAACAGCCTTAACAGCATATGCAAAGTTGCGAACTGGTGCTTGTAATACAGAGAGTAACATTGAAAGCAAACCGTCGCGGTCTGGAAGTTTTGATAAAGCGTTGATTTCGTCTAATGATGAAACCTTACCTTCGATCATGCCACCCTTGATTTCAAGGTTTTCGTGATCTTCAGCAAACTTAACCAAAATCCGGGCTGGAGCTGTAACATCTTCTTCAGAGAAGCAAACAGCTGTTGGACCAGCAAATACGTCGTCTAAGCCTTCAATTTCAGCCTTAGCTGCGGCACGCTTTAAGTATGTGTTCTTAATAACGCGCATTTCAACTCCGGCTTCACGTAATTGTTTACGTAAGTCTGTAACTTCTTCAACAGTTAAACCACGATAGTCAACAACAACGTTTGATACTGAATTTTTGAACTTGTCAGCAACTTCGTCAACGATCGCAGCCTTCTTAGCGATAATTTCTTTAACCATGTTTTCACCTCCTAGTTGTAGATTAGAGTAATAAAAAACTCTATGTCTACACTAAGACATAGAGAAAGAACCGTATTCTCCTCGGCAGGATTTTGAGGCTTACGCCACCTGAGTCTTAGGTAGAACTATTATCAACTTTTTTAGTTTATCATAACCGATTTTATCGGTCAATTACTTTTTTATTTAAGAGTGTTAACGTCGATTGTAACACTTGGTCCGAATGTTGAAGCAACTGATAAGTGCTTGATGTATGTTCCCTTAACAGCAGCTGGACGAGCCTTCGCAATTACTTCGTAAATTGCCATGAAGTTTTCATTTAATGCCTTGGCATCAAATGAAACCTTACCAACTGGAACGTGAACGTTACCGTCACGGTCTGTCCGGTATGTTACTTGACCTGACTTAGCGTCTGTAACAGCCTTCTTAACATCCATTGTAACTGTACCAGTCTTTGGGTTTGGCATTAAGCCTTTAGGACCAAGAACCCGACCTAAACGACCTACTTGAGCCATCATGTCTGGGGTTGCGATTGCAACGTCAAAGTCTAACCAGCCATCTTGAATCCGTTGTGCCAAGTCGTCGTCACCAACAACATCTGCACCGGCATCCTTAGCTTCTTGAGCTTTAGGGCCCTTAGCAAATACGATAACTTTTTGGTCTTTACCTGTACCGTTTGGTAAAACCATTGCGCCCCGTAATTGTTGGTCAGCTTGCTTTGTATCAAGGTTTAAGTTAAATGCAGCTTCAACAGTTGCATCAAAGTTAGCAAAGTCGATCTTCTTAACTAATTCAAGGGCTTCTTCTGATGTGTAGCTCTTGTCAGCTTCAACTTGCTTTGCAGCTTCTAAATATTTCTTGCTTTTCTTTTTAGCCATTAGTGTTTTCCTCCTTGCAAAATGTGGTCATCGGATAAACCTCCCACTTGACATCTTTACTTTCGCAAAGTGTCCGACTGGGAAGCATGTTAGTTATGCTTAGTCTTTAACAACAAAGCCCATGCTCCGTGCAGTACCTTCAATCATGCGCATAGCAGCTTCAACGTCTGCAGCGTTTAGATCTTGCATCTTTGTTTCAGCGATTTCCTTAACTTGGTCTTTTGTAACTGTTGCGACCTTCTTTGTGTTAGGTTCGCCTGAGCCTTTTTGTACACCAGCAGCCTTCTTAAGTAATACTGAAGCAGGTGGTGTCTTTGTAATGAAGTCGAATGAACGGTCTTCATATACATTGATAACAACAGGAATAATCATGCCAGCTTGGTCAGCTGTCCGTGCATTAAATTCCTTTGTGAATCCCATAATGTTGATACCCGCTTGTCCTAAAGCTGGACCTACAGGAGGAGCTGGAGTTGCTTTTCCAGCAGGAATTTGTAACTTAACTACGTTTACTACATTCTTTGCCACGGTAAAAAACCTCCTCTTCCGTGTGTGGTTCGGATGGCCATTCAGATTTGACCTCCCACTAAGTATGTGTAAAACATACTTTTAAAATATACCACAAAAAAAGTTTCAGTGCAATGGTCTGCACTGAAACTTATGTTTTTAAACAATGACTGTAATTGCAGCCGCAGCGATGATCAAGATCAAGCCGCCAACTGTAACTGCCATTTCACGATGCGTTTTCTTTTGTCCTAAGAACCAGATTCCGGTCAACGTTGCTAAAACAACGGATGTTTGTGACAAAATAAAGCCGGTTGCCAAGCCATTCATATTTGGTTGTGCTGAAATCAAATATGTAAGGGCCGCAAACGCAAAGAAAAATCCTGAAATAATTTGCTTATACGTTACTTTTTGAGTAAACGGATTGCCTTGTTTTCGAACCAAAGTAATGATTCCATAAATCACCCCGACAATTACCATTCCAATCGCTTGCGGCAAGAAAGCTTGTTTGCCGTTAATGCTTGCTGCTTGCGGAGCGGCTGAGTAAGCCCAATATCCAATTTCACCGATCAGCAAAACAATAACGGCTTTGCGCAAAGAATTACTGTCTTCCTTTGTTTTATGCTCACTCCAGACTGTCATCCAAGCACCGAGAATAATCACCGCCAAAGCAACAAAACCAACAACTTTATCGACCATCGTTGGCCAATCGCCAAGCGCAACGACGCCCCAAAGCGAAGCTCCTAAAAGTTGAAAAGCCGTTGTAACCGGCATTGCCCGCGAAGACCCGATCAACGTAAATGAATAAAAGGTGATCACTTGCGCAACTGCCCATCCAATTCCTGAAAGGATCGCCAGCAGCAGGTCTTTACCCTGAGGAAAGCCTAAATGCTCGAGCAGATTATAAACAATCGCAAAAATCAGCGTTCCAATCGTTGATCCAAGAATTTGATTTACGGGCTTGCCGCCAAATTTAGATGCAATCGTCGGATAGATTCCCCATCCGATCAACGGCCCTAATCCAATTAAAATCGCAACTAACTTCATTGAATTTCACTCCATTTCAATTCTTTTATTAGTGAGTTAAAAACTTGCCGATAATTTGATCGACCTGTTCGTTTTCATGTAAAAGGCTATGTTCAGCCTGTTTCCCATGAATAATATACTCCTGATATTGCCGCCGAACATCCCTGACCAAGTAACGCAATGACAGCGCCGAATTGACCGAAACCTGACCGTCAGAAAAAGTCCCGTTCTGCAAATTTCCCGCAATGTTCAGGAAACGAATGTCTGCGGGCATCCCAATATTATTGGCTTTCATCCACCGGTAAAGAGGAGACATTTTAACCGGGCCCGTTGTCGTTAACGGATGGTCTTCAATGTACGGCGTTCGCTTCCCAACTTCAAGGTCATTGAACGGAGCCCCAATCGTAACCACCCGTTTGACCTTCGAATTCCGCTCATCATATCCATATTGATTCAAATACATTAAAACCGATACGCATCCCATCGAATGGGCAACCAGATTCACATGCGGAATCCCATAATTTGTCTTCAACTGGTTCAATAATTTCCAGATCCATTTAACTTGATGGGCAACATTATCGCGGTTTTCTAAAAATAAAACTTGAATCAATGAACGCGGCCGTCCCCAAAAATAAATATGTCCCGTTCGCGAAATGATCGCAATACATGATTTTTCTCCCCAATGGTTCTTCGCAAACCGTTTCAGCATCTTGCGAAAAGAAAAATACGTTCCCGAATAACCATGAATGAAAAGCGTTGGTTCTTGAACTCGCATTTTTATCAATTCTTTCTATTGCTTAATAAAAATGAGGTTGTTTCCGCAACCTCACCCATTATAGTTAATCTTAAAACTGAATCTCAAATTAAACGATCTTGTCGATTTCATCAAAGCCGACTTCAACGTTTGTTTCGTGGCCCATCATTAAGATGTTTCCTTTGATCTTCATCTTTTCGCCGTCAACTTCCGTTACCTTGATTACTTGACCCTTAAATGGTCCATCGATAATTGCAACGGAATCACCCACGTTAACCTTAAAGTCTTGGTGACGGGTACTCATGCCAAGGCCATGTAAAATCGTTTGGATTTCTGAATCCAATAATGGTGCTGGCTTGCTTCCGGAACCGTGAGAACCGACAAATCCGGTAACCCCTGGGGTATTCCGCACAACGTACCATGATTGATCCGTCATTACCATTTCAACTAACACGTAGCCAGGGAAGGTCTTTAACGTTTCGACCTTTTCCTTTCCCGTCTTGGTTGTTTCATGCTTTTCTTCTTCCGGAACAACTACCCGAAAAATGTAGTCTTCCATTCCCATTGATTGGGCACGTGATTCCAGGTTTGTCTTGACCTTGTTTTCATATCCAGAGTATGTATGCAAAACATACCACTTTTTTTCTGATGTTTCTGCCATTGTGATCCTTCCATTCATCATTAATTCATTTGATTTCAAAGCAAAATAAAAAAACCTCGCAAAGCGAAGGTTCTTTCAACTAACGTTAGTATAACAAACTTTTCTGCGTTTGACTAGATAAAGGAAATCAAACCTTGAACAGCAGCGTCAATGACTGCAAAAAAGATAATCAAGAGAATTGACATTGTAACAACCGTTGATGTATCTTTCCGGGTTTCGCGTGCATTTTCCCACGTTGTATCCTTCATTGTTTGAATAACTTCTTTAAAAAATTTCAACGTTCTCGCTCCTTTATTTCGTTTCTCGGTGAAGAGTATGTTTATTACAGTATTTACAGAATTTCTTTACTTCAAGGCGTTCAGTCCGGTTCGGATTCTCAGTGATCGTATAGTTCCGTGAACCGCAAACTGAACAAGCTAATGCAATTTTACGTTTTGAAGACATAATTCTCTCCTTCTAAAATCTCAAGATAACTATACAATTAATTCTTTGCACGTGTCAAATTATTCTGAAAGTTCATCCCGTAATTGCGCAAGTTTTTCCAACTGCTGCTCATCCCACGGACTTTTTCGAACCGTTGACTGAATTTGATAATTCTTCGTTGCCTCACTGACTTTTCGTCGGGCATGCTTAATATCCTGATATAATTCCCATGCCGGCTTCCGAAGAGCCCCCTGTGAAAAGATCGTCCATTGTTCGGCCTGATCACTGGTGGCGACTGTTACCTGCGTCAATGGTGAAAGGAGCCTTCCAGCCAAAAATTCAATATAACTGTCAGCAGTCTGCCCTTCATCCGTCCAAATGATCGTTAAGTCGTATTGCTGATAACTTTTTGAAAGTCCCGGAACGTACATTGCATCAAAGACAACAATGATTTCCATGTCCATTTGTTTCCGGTAATTCGAAAGGACTTTCAACAGCTGATCGCGTGCATCTTCCAGCCGGTCAGCCTTTTTTAACTTATCAAGCTGCGGCCAGTTGCCGATCATATTATAGGCATCCACAATTAAAATCCGCTTTTTCATCGGTTATTTTCCTCGCGACGAAAATGCTTGATACATCAATAAACTAGCAGCCACACTGGCGTTTAAACTTTGAACATGCCCAACCATCGGAATCGTCAGCATTTCATCACATTCCTTTTTCAAAAGCGGTGAAATTCCCTTTCCTTCATTTCCAATGACCATTGCCGTCGGTCCCTTAGCACTCCACTTCCGGAAATCTTGGCCTTTCATATCCGTTCCAAAGACCCATACTCCGCGTTCCTTTAACTGCTTTACGGTTTGAACTAAATTGGTAACCCGCGCTACTGGAACGTATTCAATGGCGCCGGTTGAAGTCTTCGCAACCGTTGACGTCAGTTGAACCGCTCGGCGCTTGGGGATAATAATTCCATGAATACCGGCTGCATCCGCGGTCCGTAAAATCGATCCTAAATTGTGCGGGTCTTCGATCCCATCAAGAATCAAGAAAAGCGGATCTTCATTGCGTTTTGCAGCCCGTGCAAATAAATCATCAACCGTTGCATACTCAAACGGCGAAACCGTCAACACAACCCCCTGGTGATTCTGATTATTACTCAGTTGATCCAATTTCGTTTTCGGAACTTGGGAAACAATGATTCCCTTTTGTTTCGCCCGGGTCACGATCTCAGCGATGGCATCTGAATTCGATTCCGCCTGGACAAACACCTTATTGATCGTCTGCCCCGACTTGAGCGCTGCCATGGCTGGATGCCGCCCGATCACCATATCATTTGTATTACTTTGAGCCACTTAAATTCTCCTCCTCAACCGTTTTAATACACCATGCTGCAATTTCATCCAACCGGTCCTTTTGTTCACTTAAATATAAGTAGCCGAAAAGGGCTTCAAACCCCGTCGAGATCCGATAAGTCATTACCGATGTGTTCTTCGCTGATGTATGACTTTTCGCATTCCGGCCGCGCTTAAAATACTCTTGTTCTTCTTCTGTCAGAAGGTGCTGATCTTCCATTCGTCCGACCAAAAACGCTTGGGCCTTTGCCGAAACATACCGGGTTGCAATATGGTGCAACTTAGTTGGTTTGGTAAGTCCCTTTTGAAGCAAATGCTGCCGGACATATACTTCATAAATTGCGTCGCCGATATAAGCGAGGGCGATTCCGTTCATCTGATTATAATCTGCAATTGCCATTATTCTCTTCTCCACCGTGTTCCTTGCGCAGTATCTTCAAGAATGATTCCTTGGCACTTCAATTCATCCCGAATTTCATCACTGCGGGCATAGTCCTTATTTGCCCGGGCTTCGGTTCGTTCTTGAATCAACTTTTCAATTTCTTCGTCTAGTAATTCCTGCTTCGGCATCTTGATTCCGATAATCTGGGTCAATGCTTCAAACTTCGTCAACATTGCCTTGGCAAGTTTCTTTGAAACCTGCTCCTTTTCAGCGTAAACGTTCATTAACTTAGCAAATTCATAAAGCGAAGTCATTGCATTTTGAACATTAAAATCATCGTCCATTGCCGTTTCATAGTCGCTGACTAATTGTTCGAATTGCCGCTGAACCGCTTCATCAGCTGAAATTTCACCGGCATCCTTCATCCGGTAATCGAGATTTCGGTAAGCCGTTGTCAACTTTTCAAGATTGGTCTTGGCTTCGGCAAGGTTTTCTACCGTATATTGAACTGGCCGCCGATAATGCGTTGTTGCCATAAAGAACCGAATTACTTGCGGATCGGCCTTCTTTACCAGGTCATGAACCGTGACAAAGTTCCCCAGCGACTTGCTCATCTTTTCGTTTTCCTTGCCGATCGTTACAAACCCGTTATGCATCCAATAATTAACAAATTTATGTCCTGTCTTGGATTCGCTTTGGGCAATTTCATTTTCATGGTGCGGGAATTCAAGGTCAACTCCGCCAGCATGAATATCGATCGTGTCTTCAAGATACTTAGTTGCCATCACCGAGCATTCAATATGCCATCCAGGACGGCCCTTTCCCCACGGTGAATCCCAGGCAATCTCACCCGGTTTGGCCTTTTTCCAAAGAGCGAAGTCAAGCGGATCATGCTTTTTGGCTTGTTCTTCATCCGTTACCCGTTCGCTTGCTCCCTGTTCAAGGTCGTTGATTGATTGACCTGAAAGTTTCCCGTAAGTCTTAAACTCGCGAGTCTTGAAGTACACATCGCCGTCAACAACATAAGCAGCGTCTTTTTGAACTAATTCGTCAATAAACGCAATGATATCATCCATATTTTCCATTACGCGCGGATTTAACGTTGCCCGTTCAACGTTTAACGCATTAATATCTTCATAAAATGCTTTGATGTATTTATCTGCTAATTCAGGGACTGTCATTCCGGTTTCCTGACTTGCCTTGATCAGCTTATCATCAACATCCGTGAAGTTTGAAACATACTGAACATCAAATCCCTTATATTCTAAATACCGGCGAATAGTATCAAACGCAACCACGCTCCGGGCATTACCGATATGAATGTAGTTGTAAACGGTCGGTCCACAAACATACATCATGACCTTGCCCGGGTGAACCGGCTTAAATTCTTCTTTTTGATTAGTTAATGTATTGTAAATCTGCATTTTGCTCTCCTGTACACAAAAGAGGGTGACCAACGTCCGCCCTCTTTTATCAAATATTTGCCTTCATTAAGCACCAATTTCCTTTAATGTTTGTTCAAGGTGCTTCAATGCCTTTTCCCGTCCAAGCAATTCAATTGATGGTGCGAGGTCCGGACCGTGCATTGCGCGCGTTGTGGCAATTCGAATCGGCATGTATAATTGCCGTCCGCGAATCTTGGTTTCCTTTTGAATTGCTTTGATCGTGTTTTGAATTTCAATTGCATCAAAAATTGGCAGCTTCTTTACGCGTTCTGCAAATTCTTTTAACACAACCGGTGCCGTTTCAACTGCAAGTTCTTCCTTAGCAGCATCATCCAGCTTGTCTGGTTCACTGAAGAAAACATCAGCCATTTCAACGATTTGACCCGTGTATGACATTTGTTGTTTGTATAAGCTTGTCAATTGACGTGCCCATTCGATCTTCATTGTGTCTGGGTTTTCTTCAACCTTACCCGCTTTAATCAATTGCTTCAATGCTGAATCAGCAATTACGTCTGAGTTTGCAGCCTTGACGTATTGGTTGTTGATCCATTCAAGTTTCTTAATGTCAAAGGCAGCCGGTGACTTGCTTAACCGGTTTGGATCAAACATCTTGATAAATTCCCGTTGGTTAAAAATTTCTGATTCGCCAACTGGTGACCAGCCTAACAATGTAATGAAGTTAAACATTGCGTCTGGTAAGTAACCAAGTGAACGGTATTGTTCGATAAATTGAAGAACCGTTTCATCCCGCTTACTTAACTTCTTCCCGGTTTCTGAATTAATGATCAATGACATGTGACCAAATTGAGGAGCTTCCCATCCAAAGGCTTCGTAAACAACCAATTGCTTTGGTGTATTAGCAACGTGGTCGTCACCCCGCAAAACGTGGGTGATTTCCATCATGTGATCGTCAACAACAACCGCAAAGTTGTAAGTTGGCATTCCGTCCCGCTTTTGAATGACAAAGTCGCCGCCGATCGTGTCTGATTGGAAACTGATGTGGCCCTTTACAATGTCATCCCATTCATATGTCTTGTTGTGCGGAACGTGAATCCGAATAACCGGCTTGATGCCTTTTGCCCGTGCAGCTTCTTGGCTTGCCTTGATTTCGTCATCTGACATTCCTTCATATTCATAAACATACCGCGGAGCTTCGCCACGTGCTTTTTGTTCTTCACGTTGCTTTTCAAGTTCTTCTTCGGTCATGTATGATTCATATGCTAAGCCCTTATCAAGCAATTCTTGAATTAATGGCTGATAAATGTCTTTCCGTTCTGATTGACGGTATGGACCATACTTGCCTGGCTTGTCTGGACCTTCATCCCAGTCGATTCCAAGCCACTTTAAGTTTTCCATTTGGCTCTTTTCGCCATCGGCAACGTTCCGCTTTGTATCGGTGTCTTCGATCCGTAAAACGAAAGTTCCTTTGTTATGCCGAGCAAAAAGATAGTTAAACAATGCTGTTCGAGCATTTCCAATGTGTAAGTGTCCTGTTGGACTTGGTGCGTAACGCACTCTGACTTTATTCTTAGCCATTAATAGCGCCTCTTCCTTGTTATTTTTATCTAAAGCTGCAACAAACCGCAATCACGCTTTGCCGTTCTTATTTATAAATATTTACCGTTTAATTTTACAATGAAATCTTAAAAAAATAAATGCTTCACCATTAATTATCATTTTTTTCATTCAGTTCGCGTTTGGAATGAGCCAACTTCGCAAAGATCATTCGGCCGGCATCCGTTTGAATTGCACTTGTAACTTCAACTTCGACCATTTTATTCATGAAGAATTTTCCGTCTTCAACCACAATCATCGTTCCATCGTCAAGGTATGCAACTCCCTGTTGCCGTTCAGTTCCATTTTTGATGATCGTGACCTGTAATTTTTCACCCGGAATGACCCGCGGTTTCAATGACTTCGCTAACTGATTGATATTCAAGACCCGCACGTTTTGAAACTCGCTGACCTTGTTCAAATTATAATCGTTCGTAATGATTTCAGCGTCCATCAGTTTCGCCAGTTTGATCAATTTACTATCAACTTCTTGAATATCATCAAAGTCCCCATCATACATTTCGATCGGGACAATTTTTTCAGCCCGTAATTTATTCAAAATGTCCAAGCCGCGCCGGCCGCGAACCCGCTTGATACTATCACCGGAATCAGCAATGTATTGAAGCTCATATAATACAAAGTTGGGCACGACCAGAGTTCCTTCAAGAAAACCGGTTTTGGCCAGATCATAGATTCGCCCATCGATCAAAATGTTGGTATCCAGTAATTTATAGTGGTAAAAATTCTGTCCGGCCTTGCGTTCCAAAACCGTTCCATCCGGTGAATTCTTTTCCTTCTTTTTGCGATTAAAAAGATTCCGGAATTCAAGTGTCCGGGAGCGTCCGACCACAAAGCCGAGATACCCAAATAAAATTAAAATCGCAATTGGCAAAAAGGCATTCACGAAAAGCGAATGGGACCGCGTCAATGGGGTCGTGATCAAAAACCCGAGAATCAACGCTAAAATAATTGCAATTACTTCTGAAATCAGGCTATCCGTTTGCTGGTGCAGTAAATTCTTTTCAATCCGATCGATTATCCGGTCAAATGGATCAACAAGCAAAAATGAAAGCAACGTAAAGACGATCAATCCAATCATCATATCCATTGGCGCATTTGCCAACCACGGATTGTGAATATGAAATGTTGCCCAAACTGCCGGCAAGAATGAATATCCAGCACCGATTCCTAAAATCATTAATGCAATGCGAATCAACTTTTTCCGCATAATCTCACCTTCTTCCTATCTAAAAACCATCTTTAATGTTTCTGCAAGGGTTTGAACGCCGACAACTTGAATATTGGCCGGAATCTGCCAGCCATCAAGATTGTTTTTCGGAATAAAAACACGTTTGAAACCCAGTTTGGCGGCTTCAGCAACCCGTTGTTCGATGCGGTTGACCCGCCGGACTTCCCCCGTTAATCCGAGTTCCCCGATGAAACAATCTGTCGGCGACGTTTCTGCATCCCGGTAGCTGGAAACAATACTGATCGCAATCGAAAGGTCAATTGCCGGTTCATCGAGTTTCACTCCGCCGGCCGCTTTCAAATACGCATCCTGATTTTGTAACAGCAAACCTGCCCGCTTTTCAAGAACCGCCATGATCAAAGCCACGCGGTTGTGGTCAAGCCCCGTTGTCGTTCGTTTAGCATTTCCAAAAGCCGTTGGAGTTACCAGAGCCTGGATCTCAACTAAAATCGGACGCGTTCCTTCAAGTGAAACCACTACTGAGGAACCCGTTGCGCCGCGTAACCGCTCTTCAAGAAAAACTTCAGATGGGTTCGCAACTTCAACCAAGCCGCCCTGCTTCATTTCAAAAATTCCAATTTCGTTTGTCGAACCAAACCGGTTTTTAACTGCCCGTAAAATCCGGTAAGCCCGGTGCTGGTCACCTTCAAAGTAAAGCACCGTGTCAACCATGTGTTCCAAAATTTTCGGTCCGGCAATCGCTCCGCCCTTAGTAACGTGCCCAACAACGAAGACGGTTACGCCGTTCGTTTTCGCAATTTTCATCAAATCGGATGTTACTTCGCGAATCTGGGCAACACTGCCGACTGCCGAAGTCATTTCCGGTTCCTGCATGGTTTGAACCGAGTCAATAATGACGTAATCCGGCTTTAATTCTTCAATGTTTTGCCGAATACGGTCCATATTTGTTTCTGGATACAGGTAAAAGTTACTGCCGCCAACGCCCAGCCGGTTAGCCCGTAATTTGATTTGAACTGCACTTTCTTCACCTGAAACATACAGGACCTTTTGCATTTGAGCCAGCTGTCCGGAAACCTGCAACAGCAACGTTGACTTTCCAATCCCGGGATCCCCGCCGATCAGCACAAGGGAGCCCGGAACCACGCCACCGCCAAGTACCCGGTTAAATTCTTCATATTGCGTTTTGACCCGCGGCGTTTCCGAAGTTGAAACCTCGTCGATCAACTGGGGTTTAACTTCGTTGCCCGCAAATGTCATGTGGGGTTTCTGCTTAATTGCTGATGGCTGTTCTTTGACCTCTTCAATTAAGGAATTCCATGCCCCGCAATTCGGACACCGCCCAAGATAACGGGGTGAAACGTACCCGCATTCCTGACATACATACTGTGTTTTTGTTTTTGCCATTTTCAATCATCCTATTATTTTCCTGACGAACCAAAGCCCCCGGTCCGTTTCATTTGCGGAGCTTGTTCATTATCACTTGTTAAATATGGAATAAAGATTCCCTGACCAAGCCGTTCACCCTTTTTGATCACTTGGTCGCGGACCCCGAAATTCACTAATTGGAAGAAAATTTCGCCTTCGTTATTTGCATTGCCGTAATAATCGGCATCCACGATTCCAACCCCGTTGGGAAGAACGATGCCGCGCTTTAATGGTGAACTTGAACGGTTCGCCAACATCAAAAATTCATCATCACCCATGTAAGCCTTGATTCCCGTTGGAACAAGGTAGGGTTTCAAAACATGATTGGCATCTTCATAATCTTGATCAGTAAGGGGCTTTTGCTCCCGTAATGCTTTAAAAATTTTAACAAAGTTCAATTTCCAAATGCTTGGAAGAACAAAATCTTCAGCCGCACAAAAGTCATAGCCGGCAGCATGCTGGGTTGCTCGTTGAGGCAACGTCAAGCCCGCATTTTGATAACGTGAAACAACTTCAAAACCACGATTCATAGTAATTCTCCTCTGCTCATTCTTATTTATTAATCATACCATTAAAAACTTGAATATGGATAACTTTATTAGCCCGAATATGCTAAACTTTATGGTAAGTGGAGGTTTAATTATGGAAGCAATTTGGAATGAAAACGAACTGATCTACCAGGAGAACGATGAAATGATCGCTAACCTTGGATTCCGTCATTTTTCACCTTCATCCCTCTATGTTATTGAACGGGTTTGGGTCAAAGATGACCAAAGTTTGAAAATTAAATTAATTCAGGACGTTATTCAGCACTTTAAAGCCGATGATCTGCAAATTATCCCGCTTTGGCCTGAAGCCCTCGAATTTTTCAACCACCATCCTGAATTTAATTCATATTTAGCCAAACCACTTCACTCAATTTAAAAGGAGGATTACTGATGGATCAAAATCAACTTAAAAAACTCGTTGGAGAAAAATCAGTCGAATTTGTCAAAGATAACATGATTCTTGGACTTGGAACCGGAACAACCGTTAAATACATGGTTGATGCTCTGGGCAAGCGCGTTCAAGAAGAAGGCCTGCACATTACCGGGGTAACAACTTCCGAACGGACAGCCCAACAAGCTAAGAGCCTTGGAATTCCGTTGAAGTCAGTTGATGAGGTTGACCACATCGACTTAACGATCGACGGCTCAGATGAAATCAGTTCTGATTTTCAAGGAATTAAGGGTGGCGGTGCCGCATTGCTTTTTGAAAAAATCGTTGCGATCAATTCAGATAAAGTAATGTGGATCGTTGATGAAAGCAAGCTTTCACCAAAGTTAGGCTCATTTCCGCTTCCGGTTGAAGTCATTCCATACGGCAGTCAAAAAGTGTTTGAACGGTTTGAAAAGAAAGGCCTTAACCCGAAATTCAGAATCGACCCGCAAACAAATGAACGCGTCCGGACCGATTCAAATAACTATGTCATCGACCTTTACTTGCATGAAATCGATCACCCGCACACATTGGCAAAATATTTGATCAGCCAAGTCGGAGTGGTTGAACAAGGTTTATTCCTTGACATGGTCAACACGGTGATCGTTGGCCGGCAAGATGGTCCAGAAGTAATTCAGGTTAAACGTTAATTTTGAGGTGAATATTTATGAGTAAAGCAATTAGTCAAGAACAATTACAAAATTTCCAAGCTGACCTTGATAAGCATGAAGGTCACGAAGTCAATGAACGCGCCGTTACTAAAAACGGAATTTTAAGTGTCAGTGCCGACTACCGTTCAGAAGTCGCAATGGACCGAGTCTTTTCAATCGACATTGATACCGGCAAAGTTGCTGATCAAAAACGGTCAGGCCGCTGCTGGATGTTTGCTGCTTTAAACACAATGCGGCATTCAATGCGCGAAAAGTTGCACATGAAAGACGACTTTGAACTTTCACAAAACTACACCTTCTTCTGGGATAAACTTGAAAAATCAAACTATTTCCTTGAAAATGTGTTGCAAACTGCTGAACTACCAACTTCTGACCGCAAAGTTGCATGGTTGATGCAAACGCCGCAACAAGATGGCGGTCAATGGGACATGTTGGTCGCATTGATTCAAAAATACGGGGTTGTTCCGCAAACTGTCATGCCAGAAACATTCAACTCATCAAACTCAACGGAAATCAATAAACAACTCAACCTTAAGCTTCGCAAAGACGCCGTTGAATTGCGCGAATTAGTTGCCGCTAACAAGAGTGATGCTGATATTCAAAAAGCAAAGGAAAAAATGCTGAACGAAATTTACCGGATGTTAGCTTACACATTTGGTGAACCACCGGCAAACTTTGATTTTGAATACCGCGATACTGATAACAACTATCACCGGATCGAAAACATTACCCCGCAAGAATTCTTTAAGAAATACGTTGGCTGGAATTTAGATGATTACGTTTCAATCATCAACGCTCCGACTGCTGACAAGCCATTCAATCACATGTACACGGTTGAAATGCTTGGAAATGTTTTAGGCGGCCGGCAAGTTCGCCACTTAAACCTTGACATGCAAACCTTCCGCAAGGTTGCCATCGAACAACTTAAACATGGCGAAAGTGTTTGGTTTGGTTCAGATGTTGGCCAAGAATCCGACCGGAAGAAAGGAATCATGGACACGAACCTCTACCACCAAGACGAACTTTTCGATGTTGACTTTTCAATGTCAAAGGCTGAACGGCTTGACTACGGCGAAAGCATGATGACCCACGCCATGGTATTGACCGGCGTTGACTTGGTTGACGACCAACCAACAAAATGGAAAGTTGAAAATTCATGGGGCGATAAGGTCGGCGAAAAAGGATTCTTCGTAATGAGCGACGACTGGATGGAAGAATTCTGCTACCAAATCGTTGTTAACAAGAAATACTTGCCAAAGGATCTTCAAGAAATCTTGAAGGAAGAACCAACTGTGCTTGCTCCATGGGATCCAATGGGTGCATTGGCTTAATAATTAATTCAATCCAAAATAAAAAATCTGCCTAATCGGCAGATTTTTTTTCGTATGACAAAACTTTCTTATCCAAAACTTCAAGAGTTTGATCATCTAACGTATAAACAATTGGTTCACCATTATAAACTTCAACCCCATCAATGCCTTCATCACTGATGCGTTCCAGGTATTTTAACAATGCCCGTAAGGAACTTCCATGAGCGACAACCAGCTGATTTTTCCCTGCTTTAAGGCGGGGAGCAATTTCATCAATCCAGTATGGGATAATGCGGGCTGAAGCCATTTCCAAACTTTCAGATAACGGCAGCAAATCATGCGGAACACTTGCATACCGCCGATCATCATCAAATTTCTCTAATTCTGGCGGAACTGAATAGTATGACCGCCGCCAAAGAGCAACCTGTTTCTTTCCATAAATTTGACGGGTATAATCCTTATTTAACCCCCGTAACGCGCCATAGTGCCGTTCATTCAGCCGCCAAGTTTTATGTTCCGGGATCCATAATTGATCGATTTCATCTAAAACAATATTAGCGGTTTTAATTACCCGCACTAAAACCGACGTATGAACATCGCTGAATTGGATTCCTTCTTCACGCAAAAGCCGACCGGCTGAATGGGCTTGCGCTTCACCCAATGCTGTCAGCGGAACATCTGACCATCCGGTATATTCATTTTTTTGATTCGCAATACTCTGTCCGTGGCGGAGTAAAACTAACTTAACCATTAGTTCACCTTCTTACGCTTTTTAACCAATTTTTATCATATCAAAATCCCCCCGGACGATAAAGCAGAAAGAATTTTAATCAAGTCGAATTGCAAAATCCGGTCGGAAAAATTGGACGTCCGAAACCATTACGGATTGCCCTGGCGCAGATGCCTGAATAAATTTTCCGCTTCCGCACGCAATTGCAACGTGATACGTCTGCCCCGGCAATCCCCAGAAATATAGATCTCCTGGATGGACTTGATCAAGCGGAATTTTTCTGCCACAATGTTCCTGCTGAGTCGTCACCCGCGGCAACTGCTTTCCGCAATGCGCATATACATATTGAACAAGGCCTGAACAGTCAAATCCGTTTGGGGTGGTTCCGCCCCAAACGTACGGCACCCCGAGATATTTTCGGGCCTCACGAATGATTGGATTATCGTTTTGTTCGTTTTCTAAATTATCTTCGTTCTTTTCAAAATCATGATTCACTTCACTTGGCAATTCAATTTCTGTCCCAGCCGAAACTGTTACCTGAACGTCATTAATCTTCGTCTTTGGCGCCCAATAATAACTTAAGGCGTGAACTTTTTCCGCCCCGCATAGTAATAATAATACGGTGACACCACTAATTATTAGTCTTTTTATCATTATCATCCCTCCATTTATTAAATTCGCAATTTATTCAACTTTTCAATTATTTTTTTTGGTATAATTCAATAGATAAGCGAAAAATAAAATTAAAATGTAAAATTTTGAAGATAAAATTAAGGAGTCAATATGGATAATAACAAACGCGAAGATTCATCGTTATATGATGAAATTCCTTCACGAACCGAAGAATACCATAAGCGGAACCGGGCGAAACAAAGTCTCCGCAAAAAAATCTGTACGATTTGCTTAGTTGTGTTACTGATTGGATTCTATGGAATTGGTGCATTTGCCTTGAACATCTTAAATCATACGCGAACGGCAATGTCCAAGGCTTATTCACCAACGGGCAAAGATCAAACCGTTTCCCAAGTTTTAAAAGATAAAAAACCATTTTCAGTTTTGCTGATGGGAACCGATACCGGTGATCTTGGACGAACGTTTAAGGGGCGGACCGATACGATGATCATAATGACCGTCAATCCGCAAGCGGAAAAAATCACCATGACAAGTATTCCGCGGGATACAGCTGTTCATATTTCAGGTTCAAATAACGAGTATGACAAGATCAACTCAGCTTATACATACGGCGGAACCGATTTGGCAGTCAAAACCGTTGAAAAGACGCTTGATATCCCGATCAACTTCTATATGCTGATTAACATGGGTGGCTTAGTTAAGGTAATCGATGATCTCGGTGGCGTAACCGTTACCCCGCCATTAACGTTCTCATACCAAAATGTTTCAGTTACAAAAGGGAAAACCGTCAAACTTGATGGTAAACAAGCATTATCATATTCCCGGATGCGGGATGATGATCCGCAAGGCGATTACGGCCGGCAAAAACGGCAAAAACAAATTTTAACGGCCATTATCAAAAAAGCGATGTCCGCTTCTTCATTAACGAAGTACAACAAAACGATCAATGCGATCCAAGGAAGTTTGAAAACTGACCTTTCATACGATGACTTGATGCTGATCGAATCTTACTATAAAGATGCCGGCAAGCATGTTTCATCACGCGTTCTTCAAGGAAACAGCGAAATGTTAAGCGGCTTATCATACCAAGTCGCAACTGCCACTGAAAAACGGAAAATTTCAAATGAAATTCGGCACCAACTTGGATTAAAAGATTCGGATTATAATTTTGAAAAAGACTCACTCAGCCAGCTTGAAGGCGATGGCAGCAGTGATGATGATTCAACCACAGACACCACTTCAACCGGTAACGGATACGGCTCAGCAACGGGAAATGCTGGAACTGGTTACGGAACCGGAACAGGTTATGGAAACCAAACAACAACGGCTTCTCCTCGAACCCAAACTCAAGGATACGGAACGGGAGCAGGCACCGGAACTGCTAATCAAACAGCAGGGACTGGAACCGGCGCGGCAACGGGAAATGCAACCGGCGGCAACTATGGTCGGACTGCTGGAGCAACCGGTGCGGGAACCGGAACTGGCACGGGAACGACCGGAAATTATGGATACTAAAAAAGATTGTGCGAAAAAAAATCGCACAATCTTTTTTTAATAATCACTTAAGTCTAACAACAGACTGCCGTAAACTAATCCGGCACCAAAGCCCGTTAATAATGCTTTCTTTGGCCGTTTCCCATTTGCCAGCTGTTCACTTAATGCCAACGGAATCCCCACTGACGAAGTATTACCAGCATAATCAACGTTAACGGCAAACTTTTCAAATGGAATATTCAACCCTTCAGAGATCTTTTCAAGCAACCGTAAATTTGCTTGGTGAGGAATTACCAAATCGATTTCTTGCGGATCAATTTGATTTTCATTTAAGAAATCTTTCATGTGATCGATGACCGTTGTCGTTACAAAATTAAACACGGCTGGGCCATCTTGATAAAAGGCCTTTGCTTGCGGATAATTTTCAGCCTTAACAGCTGAAATCGGTTTGATTCGGCCGCTGTTGACAGCCTCCATGTTGCCATCGGCCCGCATTTTTTCAGCAAGCAGTGAATCTGTTGCATTTTCCTTCTTTTCTAACAATGCACCGGCAGCCCCATCACCGAAGAAAACAGCCGATGTCCGGTCCGTAAAGTCCATCATCTTTGAATTATTTTCAACACTGATCACAATCGCCTTATTGTATTGCGGACTGTGAAGAAACTTATCTGCCGTACTATAACCGAAGATAAATCCAGCACAGGCAGCTGACAAGTCGTAAGCAAAAGCATTTTTCGCTCCAATATTCTTTTGAACAAGGGCAGCGGTTGATGGCGTCAACGCATCCGGTGAAATTGTTGAAACGATGATCAAATCAATTTCTTCCGGAGCAACATGCGCCTGTTGCAAAAGCTTTTCCGCAACCTTGGTTGCCATTTCAGATGAATCTTCATCAATTGCATAATGACGAGTTTTGATTCCTGTATGAGCTTGAATCCATTCATCAGAAGTATCCATAATTTTACTTAATTCATCATTTGTAACGACCCGTTCAGGTAAATACCCTGCACTGGCTGTTAATTTAACACCAACTGACATTATGTTCACCTCAAAATTCTTTTTTCTCATTACCCTTCAAGCAGATATACACCTAATTTAAAATCTTAATCTAAGATACTCCTGAAAGGAAATGAATGCAAAATATTTGTGTTTTTAGGTAAAAAAAAGCTGAGGCCTAATACCTCAGCTCACCTTTATGCGGGTAAATGGATTCGAACCATCACGAGCGCAATGCTCACCAGATCCTTAGTCTGACGCGTCTGCCAATTCCGCCATACCCGCGACAACAGAAATAATTATAACAGACAAAATTATCAGACGCAATATCTTTTTTTAATTATTTTGAAATTAATTTCAAATGACCGCCACACCGTGAACAACGGTACTTCTGGACATTAAAATGCCGCTGGCGATAATACCGTTTATGGCATTGCCGGCACTCATACACGATTTGCGGATCAGGCCGTAAACTGGATGGTGAATACCGGCTCCCGCCAACCTTTTGCAGTAAAACTTTAAAATCATGATCACGGTGTTGGTAACCGCGGTGATTCAAATGCAAGTGATAATGACACAGTTCATGCTTAATTACCCCGATCAAAATTTCGGGCGGGTAATCGGTTGCGATATGCGGATTGATTTCAATATTGTAAGTTTCCAACATATATCGCCCACCAGTTGACCGCAACCGGGAATTAAAGCTTGCAGTATGGCGAAACGGAACCTGGAATGCTTCAATCGAAATCCGTTCAATTAACCGTTGCAGTTCTTGATCAGTCATTTTTCGACCTTCTGTTCCGCTGGCGCAACCATTGACAATTGGATTCGGCCGCGTTTTTCATCAACACTATCGACCCAAACATCAACGATATCCCCAACAGCAACCACATCCCGCGGGTTCGCAACGTATGAATCACTTAACTTCGAAATATGCACTAGCCCGTCCTGCTTAACGCCAATATCCACAAAAACGCCGAAATCAACAACATTCCGGACCGTTCCTTGAAGCTGCATTCCCGGTTTCAAATCTTCAAGGTGAAGCGTATCCGAACGCAGAAGCGGCATTGGCATCGTATCCCGGAAATCACGTCCCGACTTTTCTAAACTTGAAACAATGTCCGCCAACGTGGCTTCGCCAATTTGGTTATCCGCTGCAAACTGCTTTTGATCAAAATGTTTTAACTTCTGATTCAGCTTGGTTGTTCCAATTTCATCTTGAGCTGCCTGATTAGCCGCTAAAAGCTTTTCGGCAACCGCATAGCTTTCAGGATGAATGTCAGTGTTATCCAATGGATTCGTTCCGTTCACGATGCGCAAGAAACCAGCTGACTGTTCATATGCCTTATTTCCAAGTCGCGGAACATTCAGTAATTCCTTCCGCGTCTTAAACTTGCCGTTTTCATCACGGTACTTCACGATATTTTTGGCAATCGACTTATTCAATCCTGAAATGTGCTCTAATAATTGCGGGCTGGCAGTGTTTAAATTAACCCCTACCTGGTTGACACCCGTTTCAATTACCTGGCTTAACTTATTATCCAGTTCCTTTTCTGGCAAGTCGTGTTGATATTGACCAACCCCAATTGATTTCGGATCAATCTTGATCAATTCAGCCAATGGATCTTGGAGCCGTCGGGCGATGCTGACTGCTGACCGCTCTTCAACGTTAAAATCGGGAAATTCGTCCCGGGCAATTTGACTTGCAGAATAAACCGAAGCCCCCGCCTCATTGACGATCACGTAGTAAACCGGCGTTGAAATCCCTTTTAAAACTTCAGCAACAAACGCTTCCGATTCCCGACTGGCAGTTCCGTTTCCAATTGCGACCATTTCAACGTGATAATCGTTAATTAAGGCTTTGAGCTTCTCCTTGGCCTCTGCCCGCAGCTTCGGATTTGGCTTTTGGCCCTTCGCCTTTTCATGCGGGTAAATTACGGCTTTTGCCAGGAACTTCCCGGTTGGATCGATCACTGCCAGCTTGCAGCCCGTTCTGAATGCGGGATCCAATCCAAGAACCGTTTTACCCTTCAACGGCGCCTGCATCAGCAAATGGTACAGATTATCGCCAAACACATTGATCGCCTTTTCATCGGCCTTTTCCGTTAATTGTTTTCGAATTTCACGTTCAATTGCCGGCCGGATAAAACGGCGGTACGCATCCGTATATGCATCCTCAATGATGGGCGCTGCTTCGCCTTGACGACTGCCGATAAACCGGGAGTGAAAATACCGTAATACAAATTGCTCATCAAGTTCAACCTTTACCCGAATAATTTTTTCTTTTTCACCGCGGTCAAGGGCTAATGTCTGATGGGAGGCCATCTTACTGATTGGCTGTTCAAAATCATAATACAGCTGATAAACACCCTTTTCATCAGCTTCTTCGTCTTTGACCTTTGAAACAATTTTCCCGTGTTTTAACGTGTTTTGGCGAACCCAGTCCCGTAACTGGACGTTTTCGCCAAAGGCTTCCGCAATAATTTCATGAACGCCTTGAAGGGCATCATCGACCGTCATGATTTCTTTTGCCGGATTCAAATATTTTGCCGCTTCAGCTTCAATCCGGGAATTAAAGCCTAAAACATACCGGGCAAGCGGTTCTAACCCCGCATCCTTAGCAATTTGCGCCTTCGTTTTCCGTTTTTGCTTGTATGGCAAATACAGGTCTTCAAGCAACTGCATGTTATCCGCTTGGTTGATTTTGGCCTTCAACGTTGCGGTCAGTTTCCCCTGTTCGTCAATTTTGCTAATAATATCGGCTTTGCGTTTTTCAATTTTGGCAACCTGATCATACGTTTTTTGAATCTCGCGCAGCTGGACTTCATCAAGGCTGCCCGTCATTTCTTTCCGGTACCGGGCAATAAACGGAACCGTATTCCCATCTTCAAGCAATTTTAATGCTTCTTTGATTTGATGCGGCCGCAATTGCGGCAGTTGGTGTGTTGTAATTTCGAGATATTGCTGTTCCATCTTTCTTCTCCTTTAAAATTAAAGAGAGGTTGTGACCCACGTCGCAGCCTCCCTGCTTTTTCAACCTTAAGCTATGCTAAATGAAGTCCCCGGATGATCTTTTGGACACTCCGGTTAACCTTATCCATTGCCGTTTCCTGTGCCTTTTCAGCTGCATCAAACTGTTCCCGGTCAACTTGATGGCCTTGATAATCAATGCTGGCATTCATTGCTTCGCAGCCCTTTACAAATTCCCGGTAGTGAGCAATCAGGTTCTTATGAACCCCAATCAACTGAGCCGGAGCTTGCGCCTTTTCTAAGATCGTTAAGTTCGTTTGATATTGCTTAACGCCTTCGCCAAAACTTTTCTGCGTAGCTTGATAGTCTTCGGCTTCGATTTCTTCATCATCATTCAATGCACTTCGAAAAATATTGAAGTACGGATCCATCTTTGCACTCATCTTTTGGGTGCTGTCTAATACATTGTTGATCACACCTAAATATTGGTTAACATTTACCCGTCGCATTTTTTCACCTTATTTCCAAAATTCGTCATAAACGTTGATTGGCATGTGCCGCTTATGTTCCGTCTTCACATACCAGTTTTCAATAATTTCTGCATTGTGATCATCGATCGTTTTGCCTTCCAGATAATCATCAATGTCGTTATAGGTTACCCCTAACGCAACTTCGTCAGGCAAAGCCGGCCGGTTATCTTCAAGGTCAGCCGTTGGCGTTTTTTCGTATAAGTGCTTTGGCGCATGTAAAACTTCAAGCATTTGCTTGCCTTGGCGCTTATCTAATCGCCATAACGGCGTAATATCAGCGCCACCATCACCGTACTTCGTATAGAAACCGGTGATGGCTTCAGCTGCGTGGTCCGTGCCGACCACTGCGCCGTGATTAGCGCCGGCAATTGCATACTGCGCGATCATCCGTTGCCGCGCCTTGATATTACCCTTATTAAAGTCGCTGACTTCGATTTGGTTGGCTTCGACCGCCTTCACCATTGCATCAGCCGCTTCCTTAATGTTGACCCGCACAGTTTGGTCGGCATTCATAAATTCAATGGCATCCATTGCATCTTGTTCATCGGCTTGATCACCGTACGGAAGCCGCACCGCGATAAATTGATAATCTTGGTCGCCCGTTTCTTCCCGCATTTCCGTAATTGCCATTTGGCTCAACTTTCCGGCAAGCGTTGAATCTTGGCCACCTGAAATTCCCAGCACAAGAGTCTTTAAAAATGAATTTTTCTTTAAGTATGCCTTTAAAAAATCGATTGACCGGCGAATTTCCTTTTCCGGATCGATTTGTGGCTGAACCTTTAATGTTTCAATGATTTTTGCTTGTAATTCACGCATTTCTCTCACTCCACTTATTAAATATCATTCGGAAGCGGTTTTTGGTTATTCGCTTCCCGAATGGTTTGAATAATTTTCATCTTGTTATCATAGCACTTCTTTGAAAGATCAACGGGGTAATCTTGCGGGTTCAATAACCGCTTATATTCTTCCCACAGACTTTCAAGGTGCTGTTCAGCGTACTGCTTGATTTCTTGTAAACTTGGCTGATCATAGACTAATTCGCCGTCTTTGAAAATTTCCGTCAGCAACGGCCGCGCATTAAAGTTTGTGACCTGCTTATTGATATACGTATATTGCGGGTGGAACATCAACAGCGACTTTCGTTGTTGCGGCTTTTCATTATAAAGGGCAACGTAATCGCCTTCTGATTTACCGGAATCTTTCCGGGTGATTCGCCAAACCTGCTTCTTTCCTGGAGTTGACACCTTATTAACGTTGCTTGAAATCTTAATGGTGTCTTCCATTTGACCAGCCGCATTTTCAATGGCGACCATTTTGTAGACCGCGCCCAAAGCAGGTTGATCATACGCCGTGATCAGTTTTGTGCCAACACCCCAAACGTCAATTTTGGCATGCTGCATTTTCAAGTTCATGATCGTTTTTTCATCAAGATCATTTGAAGCATAGATTTTAGCATCCGGGAAACCGGCTGCATCAAGCTGCTTGCGCACACACTTTGAAATGTATGCCATATCGCCAGAATCGATCCGCACCCCTAAAAAGTTAATGCGGTCGCCCATTTCCTTCGCAACCCGAATTGCATTCGGAACGCCGGAACGCAACGTGTCATAGGTATCAACCAAAAAGACACAGTCATGATGCGTTTCAGCATATGCTTTAAATGCTTCATAGTCATTTTGATATGCTTGCACTAATGCATGGGCATGGGTTCCACTTGCTGGGATTCCAAAAATCTTACTTGCCCGCAAGTTGCTGGTTGCATCAAAGCCGCCAATGTAAGCCGCGCGCGTTCCCCAAATGGCAGCATCCATTTCCTGGGCCCGCCGACTGCCGAATTCAAGTAACGGATCATCGCCGACGACTGACCGAATCCGGGCAGCTTTAGTCGCAATCAATGTTTGATAATTGATAATATTCAAAATTGCGGTTTCAACCAACTGACAATCCGCTAATGGACCCTCGATCTGCATCAACGGCTCATTATTAAACACGATTTCTCCCTCGACCATTGACCGAATACTTAACCGAATCTTGAAATTCCGTAAGTATTCAATAAAATCATCCTGATAACCCATCTCTTCTTTTAAGTACTGAAGATCAGACTCTGAAAAGTGCAGGTTTTGGATATATTGAATTACACGTTCCAATCCGGCATAAATGGCATACCCGTTTTGAAACGGCAAATCGCGAAAATAAACTTCAAAGATTGCATTCCGATCGGCAATCCCTTCACGCCAATACGTTTCAATCATATTCAATTCATACGCATCAGTATGAAGTGCTAAGCTGTCGTCTGCATATTTATTAATCATGATATTCCTCTTTAAGATCGTAATTTACTAGATACATAATAGTGCTTATATTTTATCACTTTTCGGGTTCCCACCGCAAAATAGTTTGTTCTATAATGAAATAAACAAAGCAGAAACGAGGAAGATCATGACGTGTTCAAAGGTCAATATTCTTGGAATTGAATTTGATAATTTTACCCAGAAAGAATTGGTTCACCAACTGATTGCCGATAACCAGCAACACCTTAACCGGTTTGTCGTTACGGCTAACCCTGAAATCGTTCTGGCAGCCACCCGCGATCCTAATTACCAGCAGATCATCAACCATGCTGATTACGTTACTGCGGATGGAATTGGGATTGTGAAAGGTGCGCAGATTCTGGGCACCCCGCTTGCCGAACGGGTAACCGGCTTTGATACCATGCAAGCATTGTTACGATCTGCTGATCAAAATCAAAAGAAAGTTTACTTTTTAGGCGGTAAGCCAGCGGTAATCACCGCATTGAAAAATGTAATTGAGGAAAAATACCCGCATTTAATCATTGCCGGAATGCATGACGGCTATTTTAATGATGAAGTCCCCATCGTTCGCGAAATTCAGCAAGCCCAACCGGATTTTGTTTTTGTTGCGTTAGGGTTTCCAAAACAAGACTTTTTCATTGCCCATCACCGGTCCGTTGCCAATTCAATTTGGATGGGGGTCGGCGGCAGTTTCGACGTTTTAACCGGCAACGTTCAACGGGCCCCTGAATTTTGGATCAATCATCACATTGAATGGCTCTTCCGGCTGATCCAAGAACCGACCCGCTTTAAACGGATGTTAGCTTTGCCGCGTTACTTATTCCGCGTTTATCAACAAAAATTCAAGCAAAAAAAATAAGGCCTCGGCCTTATTTTTTATTTCTCTAGGTAAAATTCAAACCGTTCGCCGGCATATTCCGTTCGCACATATTCAAACGGCAGTCCCGTTGTCAGTTTAGTAATTTGGCGCAGTTTTAGAATCGGTGCTCCCCGTTTGATTTTCAAATAATCAGCAATCTTTTCCGATGCGCTTGATGCCGAAACCGTTTGTTGGGCATGCCCAATCTCAAGCCCGTGTTCCTGCAACGTTTGGTATAACGACCGGGTAATTTGCGCCCGTTGATAATTTTTAACTAGCGAATATGGTAACGTTGCAACTTCAAAGCAAATCGGAACTTCGTCTGCATACCGAATCCGTTCCATTCGTAAAATGTTATCGTGATCACTGAGTTTCAGGTGTTCCTGTTCACTTAACGACGGGGTCGTTACCTGATACGAAATTGTTTTACTTGAAGGCGTCTTTCCCTGATTTTCCATCAGTTGGGTAAAACTCGTTGTCCCTGACATCTTTTCCTGAACTTTTTTCCGGGCAACGAACGTTCCAGAACCGACCCGGCGTTCAAGGATTCCTTCATCAACCAGCGTTTGGACTGCTTGGCGCAAAGTCATCCGGCTAACGCCATATTTTTCAGCCAATTCCCGTTCTGCTGGAATCCGATCGCCGACCTGCCACTTGCCCTTTTCAATTGATTCCTTTAAATCATTATGAATTCGAATATAAATTGGAGAGCTCATCCTTAAATCCATTCCTTTAAAATTTATACCATTAGTATATCACTAAATATTATTCGTTTATCCGGTTAATACAAAAAAAGGCTGTGCCCTTGCACAACCTTTTACCCAATAAAAAAATTGGGGTAGCTGGATTCGAACCAGCGCATCACGGTACCAAAAACCGTTGCCTTACCGCTTGGCTATACCCCAATAAGATGATGGAGGGGAGTGGATTCGAACCACCGAACCCGAAGGAGCGGATTTACAGTCCGCCGCGTTTAGCCAGACTTCGCTACCCCTCCATATTCAATTAAATCAAATGCCTTATCACATCCGACTTAATTATCATACATGCAATTTAGAAAAATTGCAAGGACTTTTTTCAAAAAAATTATTTTTTTAGTTTGATGCGATCAATCGCTTAATTCTCGGAGCAATCATCAGCAAGATCAATCCTAAAATAATCGTTACTCCCCCAATGATTCCAAAGTAATGAATCTCGGTTGCCTGATTGTAAAACTTTACGATCTGCGAATTGATTGCTTGCGCAACCGCATCCGTTAAAAACCACATGCTCATCATTTGTGAGCGGAACGCCTGCGGAGCCAGTTTAGTGGTCGTTGAAAGTCCAATCGGTGAAATCAACATTTCCCCAATAATGACCAATGCCCAACTCATGACCAGCCAGAGAGGCGAAACTTTTGTGTGAGTCCCGTAAAGCATTCCTGGAAGCATCATCCATAAGAATGAAATTCCCGCAAAAAATAACCCCAATGAAAATTTGATTGCTGACGATGGTTGACGATTCTTTAACTTGCTCCACAGCCAAGCAAAGCATGGAACGTACAGCATAATAAACAGCGGATTCATGCTTTGAAACCAGCTTGCTGGAAATGAATGACCCAACACCGTCAATTTAGTCTGTTCTTCAGCAAAAATTGCCAAAATAACTGACCCCTGCTCTTCAATGATCCAGAAGACGATCGCAGCTAAGAATAATGGAAGGTAGGCCACGACCCGTTTACGTTCACCCGGGGTCACTTTTTGACTGGTCAGCATTACCACAAAATAGTAAATCGGAATTCCAATTGAAAGGACCGACAATACAAGGATCACGTTGCCAATATTAAACAGATTAAATTCAATCATAATTACGCAAATCAAAACAATTCCAATAACCCACGCAATCCCCTTTTTGATCAGTCCGCGAACTTCTTCCGGTTCAAGCGGATCGTTTGGAAACATGCTGTCAGGTGATAAGTACAGCTTACCATCGATCGAATACTGAACAAGTCCAAAAAACATTCCAATTGCGGCGAGTGAAAAACCGATATGAAAATTATACGTTTGTCCAATGTACCCGACAATGATTGGCGCAATAAAGGCCCCCACGTTAATTCCAAATACAAAAATATTAAATCCGGCTTCCCGGCGATAATCGTCCTTAGCGTACAGGCTGCCAACCATTTCAGAAACGTTAGGTTTTAACATCCCGGTTCCAAAAGTAATCAGAATAATCGAAATAAACAACGCGGTTTTGCCGTATGGCGTTGCTAAGACGATATGTCCCAGCATAATCAAAATTCCACCAATCAAAACCGTTTTCCGGCTGCCCCATATACGATCACTCATAAACCCGCCAAGAACACTTGTCAGGTAAACTAGCGCCCCGTAAATCGACATAATTGATGCGGCCGTCGCTTTACTAAAGCCCAATCCGCCTTCCGTTACCGAATAAAACATGTAAAACAGCAGAATTGCCCGCATGCCATAATAACTAAACCGTTCCCACATTTCAGTGAAGAACAAGGTTGCCAGTCCGCGCGGGTGTCCTAAAAATGTTTTTTGCGACTTAATTGGAGTCAATTTTAAATTCCTTCCATAAATAAACTTAATAATATTTAAAGTATAGTCATCTGCGGGAAATTGGTCAATTAGAGTTCAATATAAATGAAAAAGGCATTTATAATAAAATGCCCTTTAAAACTATTAATCATTTTCTTGATTTACTTGTTCAACATTATTTGTTTTATCATTGTCAAAAGCAACTTGTTTTCCTGAGTTAGAAATTAATTCTCCTTTATCTCCGTCGGCCTTTGCATTATATCCATAGTAAAGTTTGCCATTTGCCTTAATTTTAGCATTTGGATTTTCTAATGTGAAAAGTTCATTGTTTTCTGACGTACCTCCAGCATAAATCTTTTCTTTTAAGGCTTTTGAATTATCGTCAGTAATTATCTTGGCTGTATACGGTTCTGCTTCAGATGAATCAACCTTATCAGAACCAATTTTTTTAGCTTCTGCTAAAACTTCTGAATTACTTTTTCCAGCAAAAAAGGATAATTTGTGGTTTCCAATTTCATAGCTTGCTATTGAACCTTTTTGAACGTAAAAAATAGTTTCTACAGTATTGCCGTCCATTGCATACCAAATTTCTCCATTTTTATTTTGAGCACTAGCAGCAAATGCTTCCTTTGATCCACAACCAACTAAAAATAACGGAATAAATAAAACAACCAACAATGGAACAATTATCTTTTTAATCTTTTTCATAATAACAATCCTTTCTTTTTAACCATTTGTAAAAATTTACCAATGAAAATTGGATCACTTTTCGATTAAAATATTAATAATTATTTAAAAATTATTATTTTACTACATAGTAACCAAATGTGAATATCTCTATGATTTAGCTATGAAATACATTTTTGGAGATATAAACTTATATGTATGAAAATTTAAATATCGGAAATGAAATCAGATATTATCGAATGAAGCAAAAATTATCACAGGAAAAATTGGCTGAAAAAAGTAACCTCTCACTTAACTTTATTTCCAAATTAGAAACTGGACGCATCAGCAATATTAGTCTCAACAAATTACTGAATATATGTAAGGCATTAGGTATTCAGTTAGGAAAACTCGTTGGCGATGATATTGCAAATACCTTTTCTGAATTACCACCTTCAACAATTGAATTAATTAAAATAATGCATAAACTTAATTACAATGATCTTGATATACTCTCAAGAGATTTAATTCCATTAATCAAAGATTTTAACAACAAAAAATAGCGAGCAAACTTTGCTCGCTATTTTGTATTCATTCATCTCTGACACATTGGATTATGCTATTCTTCTTTGATATATCAACGTTTTTATTAATTATTTTTTCTTTCTGACACATTGAAGAATTCGATGTGTCAGCAGTGTGTCAAAATTTTAAATTCTACCTGATATTAATGTTTTATAAATTTCTATCAGTACGTGTTGACGGAGAATCAAATTTAATCATGCCCTTATTCTTTGTCCAAATTTACATAAAAGTACCTGTCAGACACACAGAAAAGTGTTGCCTTTTGTTGTTATATCAATGTTTATCCGCATTCTAAAATTCTCTACAGACACACGGTTACCTGTCGTGTGTCTATTGTGTGTCTGACTGTAGTTTTTATATGAACAAAAAAGTATTTTTATAAACAAAAAAAGCCTTATATCAAGGCTTATAAACATTTATGAACGTTTTTTCATGCTGATTGCAGGAGTCGAACCTGTGACCCACGGTTTACGATACCGTTGCTCTACCAACTGAGCTAAATCAGCATATTTAATGACCCGTACGGGATTTGAACCCATGTTACCGCCGTGAAAGGGCGGTGTCTTAACCACTTGACCAACGGGTCATAATAATTATGTTAATCACTAACGTGAATGCTCATTAGTCATTTGAAACTCCGGCAGGCGGACTCGAACCGTCGACACCCTGATTAACAGTCAGATGC